>Ga0209550_10002062_pt1 | contig 19396 bp, 19 predicted proteins | sample LauGreSuBDMM15SN_2_FD_187567 | JGI IMG/M metagenome (GOLD analysis project Ga0209550, IMG submission 187567) | Freshwater lake microbial communities from Lake Michigan, USA - Su13.BD.MM15.SN (SPAdes) (version 5) | ecosystem: Environmental > Aquatic > Freshwater > Lake | place: Lake Michigan...
CAGGCACAGAGCGCGCGTGTTTTGCGGTCACTGAACCCAATACTGGCTTGAACACCACGCAGTTAAAGGTCAAAGCAGAACGTGCCGGTGATCACTATGTGTTGAGCGGAACAAAGGTTTGGATCTCAACGGCGCAGGTTGCAGAGAAGATGTTGATCCTCGCCCGTACGACGCCACTTGAGGAAGTAAAAAAACATACCGATGGATTGAGTCTGTTTTATACGAACTTTGACCGCAATTTTATTAAAGTCCATGAGATTGAAAAAATGGGTCGTAAGGCCGTTGATTCAAACGAACTATTTATCGACGGCTTAAAAGTTCCCGTAGCGGATCGCATTGGTGAGGAGGGCAAAGGCTTTCATTACATCATGCATGGCATGAATGCCGAGCGCATCTTGATCGCTGCGGAAGGCGTTGGCCTGGGGAAAGTGGCACTCAAGCGTGCCACAAACTACGCAAAAGAGCGCGTGGTATTTGATCGTCCAATTGGACAAAATCAAGGTATCCAACATCCGCTGGCAGCCTGCTGGATGGAGCTCGAGGCAGCCAACCTCATGGTGATGCTGGCGGCAACGCTCTTCGATAAAGGTGAGCCTTGCGGTGCTCAAGCGAACGCTGCTAAATACTTGGCGGGTGAGGCGGGGTTTAACGCCTGCCAGACGGCGGTGATGACGCACGGTGGCTTTGGCTACGCCAAGGAATATCACGTTGAGCGCTATTTGCGTGAAGTCTTGATTACTCGCATCGCGCCCGTCAGTCCGCAGTTGGTATTGTGCTTTATCGCCGAGCGCGTGCTTGGCTTGCCCAAGTCTTATTAGGAGAGTTCTATGGCCGGTCTGTATTTCGAAGAGTTTGAGGTGGGTCAGCTGTTTAAGCACTCCATGACTCGCACGGTCACTGAGATGGACAATGTCCTGTTCTCGACCCTCACCATGAACCCCCAGCCCTTGCACCTTGACAAAGAGTTTGCCTCTAAGACAGAGTTTGGCCAGATCTTAGTTAACAGTTTATTCACCCTAGGGCTTGTGATCGGCATCACGGTGGGTGAGACCACCCTTGGTACGACCATTGCGAACCTAGGAATGGCGGATACACGCTTTCCGCATCCGGTCTTTTATGGCGACACGATTCGTGTGGAGACCACCATCGTATCCAAGCGCTTGAGTAAATCGCGTGGCGACGCGGGGATTGTGGAGTTTGAGCACCGTGGCATCAATCAGCGCGATGAAATCGTTTGTATCTGTCGTCGTTCTGGCTTGATGAAGTGTCGCCCCGCATGATCGAGCAACGCCCATCCGATGCCCGGATGGCAGTGATCGTGCTGTTGATTTGCTTTTTATTCAACATGCTTGGTCGCGGAGTAGGTGATGCCTATGTCACCTTTCTACTCCCGCTTGAAAAGGACTTTGGCTGGACACGCTCTGAACTGACGAGCGTGTATTCGATCTACATGATCGCCAACGGATTGTCTGCACCCTTTATTGGCATGTTGTTTGATCGACGCGGCCCGCGTTTCGTCTATTTGTTGGGTTTACTCTGCTTGGGTATCGGGTACCTGCTCGCTGGCAACTTGACGCAGCTTTGGCAGTTTCATCTGTGCGTCGGTATTGCGGGTGGAATAGGGGTCGGTGCGTTAGGGATGGTCCCCTCAGCGAGTTTGATTAGTCGCTGGTTTCCGCACAACACCAGCACTGCCATCGGGATTGCTTATGCAGGCTTTGGGGCTGGGACGCTCGTCATTGTGCCTTTCGCTCAATATCTGAACGAGGTGATTGGTTGGCGCAACGCTTATTACACCTTAGGGGGGATTTTGATTGGGTTGTTGCCCTTGGTGTTGGCGTTGCCTTGGAAAGTCATTAGGGCTGGGAGACCAGCTGGGTCAGAGGCTGTGAAGCCCACCGATTCTGTTGTACCGCCTCTCTCGACATCACTCTCAGAGTCGCCATTACTCGATGCGCTCAAGACAACAGGTTTTTGGGCCTTGGCCCAAGCCTTCTTTTTTACGTCGGTCGTCGTCTATACAGTGATTGTGCAGATTATTCCGTACCTGGTGAGTGCGGGCTTTTCAGCGCTTGAGGCAGCGAGTTCTTTCGGTATTGCAGGAATTCTATCGGTCATAGGCGTGAGCTCTGCAGGCCGTTTATCGGACCGTTTTGGTGCGCGTTGGACCGCCACATTATCATTCACCTGCACATCGATTGGTTTATGCGCGCTACTTGGGTTGATCTATTTCCCCTCTCAATGGCTGCTGATGATCTTTGTTATTTTTTTTGGGATTGCACAAGGCGCGCGGGGTCCGATCGTATCGGGCTTGTGCACAAAGATCTTCCCGCGCCATGGGTTAGCCACCATATATGGCGCCATTTACGCGTGTATGTCGCTAGGCGCGGCGGCTGGGGCAATGATCTCGGGGTTGATCTATGACTTCTCGGGCGGTTATAAGGCCAGTATCATTTTTTCGATGATGAACGTGATTTTGGCGGTCTCACCATTCTGGTATTCAAAACAGTTGCGGCAGTTTGAGCGTAAATCCTTTGAGCGTAAATCTTAAGTGCTGGGTGCTTTCATGATGATCGATATATATTTAAAAAGATTCGCGAGCGCGTTATTCACGGCGCTTGTATGTCTGTTTAGTTTGACTGGCATCGCCCGGGCGGACTTGCTCAGCGACTTAACAAATGGCGAATATGTCTTGATGATTCGTCATGCGGATGCCCCCGGCGTTGGTGATCCTGGTGGCTATAAGTTGGACCAGTGCGCAACGCAGCGTAATCTTGGGGACTATGGGCGCAGACAGTCTGTTGCGATTGGGCAATGGCTTGCCGATCGTAAGATTCAGAGTGCAAAGATGTTTAGTAGCGCCTGGTGTCGTTGCGTGGATACGGCGACTTTGATGAATAAGGGACCTGTTCTCATTGAGCCGGCTCTCGGTTCTTTCTTTGACGATATGCGTCGCCGTGACTCACAGAATCGCGCACTACAAAATTTGATCGCTGCAAACCTGAAGGCCTTTCCAAAACAGCCCCTTATCTACGTGACACATCATGTCAATATTGAGGCCTTCACAGGACAGGCGATTGGTGTGGGGGATATCGTATTGGCACGCGTGACTTCTGATGGACGGTATGTTTCGCATCAGACTTTTTCTAGCCCTAGGCCTTGAGTCCATTGCATTACTTTAGATTCTTATGACCGATCAAACTACTTATTTGCTGAAAGCTTTCTTTTTAGGTGTATTGGAAGGCATAACGGAATTTTTGCCGATATCCAGCACCGGTCATTTGATTCTGTTTGGCAATTGGATCAATTTTGAATCGGATGAAGCTAAAGTCTTCGAGGTGGTGATCCAGCTTGGCTCGATCCTAGCTGTGATGTGGATCTTTCGGCAGCGGTTGATTCAAATGATTGTGGGGACCTTGCGCTTGAATCCAGTCGAGGTGGCCTTTACACGTAATCTGTTGATTGCCTTTTTGCCGTCAGCGATTATTGGCTTGATGTTCATCAAGATGATCAAAGCCTTGTTTTTTCATCCAGGCGTAGTGGCAATCACACTCGTTCTGGGTGGCTTCATTATGTTGTGGGTTGAACGTCGTCGTTCCCCTGCAGAGGTTGCGGTCCTTGAGGCACGTCCACAGGCGCGCACTCTTGAGCAAATTAGCTGGAAGCAGGCCCTTGCAGTTGGCTGCGCACAATGTTTGGCGATGGTGCCAGGAACTTCACGCTCTGGTGCCACCATCATCGGTGGGATGCTATCCGGTATTCAGCGCAAAACGGCAACAGAGTTTTCTTTCTTCCTCGCCATGCCGACGATGCTTGCTGCCGCTTTGTACGATACCTATAAGCATGCGGGTTTGTTGAGTCAACAAGATATGCTGGCGATCGCCGTCGGCTTCCTCAGCGCCTTTCTGTGTGCACTGCTGGTGGTGCGCGCGGTGTTGGCATTCGTTTCAAAACACACCTACCGCGTGTTTGCCTGGTACCGAATCGGGCTGGGTATCATTGTCGGTGTTTGGCTGTGGGTGGCTTGAGCGGGCTGTGCTGTTGGTCCGCATTCTGATAGATTTTGGTTTTTGAATTTATAACAATCGGAGCACAACATGCGCTTATTTAGCTACCAAGACAAAAACAAACAGAAACGCGTCGGCTTGCTAAGAGCACCTAACGCCAAAGAGTTTATTGATCTGTCCGCAACGGATGCATCATTACCGAAAAGTTTGCTTGAAATCATCGAGACTGCGGGTGCGATGGATCGGGTGGCGCAGGTGGCTAAAGCTGCAAATGCGGTGATCCAGCCTTTGACTGGCGTGAGTTTTATTCCCTTGGTGGATAGGCCCAGCAAGATTATTTGCCTGGGTTTGAACTACGCAGACCATGCGGCGGAAGGTGGTCATGCTCGTCCTGAGTATCCGGCTTTCTTTATGCGTGGACCGAGTTCAATGGTGGGGCATCTTGCGCCGATGATTCGTCCGAAAGTCTCTGATAAGTTCGACTACGAAGCGGAACTGGCTTTTGTTGTGGGCAAGCGTGCGCGTCATCTCACTGAGCAGAATGCACTGGACTACGTGGCCGGCTATAGCGCTTTTAACGATGGCAGCTTGCGTGACTATCAGCGCAAGTCTACCCAGTGGACTATTGGCAAGAACTTTGACGGTACGGGCGCTTTTGGTCCTTGGCTCGTCACGCCCGATGAGTTACCTCGTGCTGCTGATGGTTTGCGGATTCAGTCGCGGTTAAACGGACAGATTATGCAAGATGCCAACACCAAAAACTTTTTGTGGGGCGTCGTTGAAACTCTGGTGTTGATTACGGAGTGTATGACTCTGGAGCCGGGTGATGTGATCATCACTGGAACGCCAGCTGGCGTGGGCTATGCCCGGAAGCCGCCCGTGTTCATGCAGCAAGGCGATACGATTGAAATTGAAATCGATGGGATTGGCGTATTGTCCAACCCCATCGTTGACGAAGCTTAAGTGCGGCCGCGTCGAGGCAAATAAAATTGCTTAGACAACGCCTTGTTCGCGGAACTTGGCGATTTCGTTGGCTGAGTAGCCAACTTCCCCTAAGACCTCGTCGGTGTGCTCGCCCCACTGCGGGGCAGTGGTCACGACATCGGCGGGGGTACGGCTCAACACTGCAGGCTGAGTGATAAAGCCTTTTTGCTTACCGTTTTTGTCATTGACCATTTTTGAAATGTTCGACTGCTTGACATGTTCATCGGCAAACATTTGCGGCACGTTGTAGACCGGACCAGCAGGCACGCCTGCATTGTTTAGCGCTTCAACCCAATACTCCACCGTCTTGGTGCGGAATACTTCATTTAATATCTTGTTGCACTTCGCACGGTTCACCGCGCGAGTTTTTTCATTGGCGAAGTCAGGGTCGTTCATCCACTCTGGGTGTTGCATCAGCTCGCACAAACGCACCCAGTTACCTTGGCCCGAAGCACCGAGGTTAAACACGCCATCGCTCGCCTCAAACAAGCCCATAGGACTCGATGTAGGATGATCGTTACCTGCTTGGCCTGCGACGTCACCTTCGTTGAGGTAGCGCGCAGCTTGAAAATCCATCATGGCGATTTGTGCGTGCAGTAAGGACGCGTGCACCCACTGGCCTTTGCCTGAACGTTCGCGCTCAAGCAGTGCGGTCAAAATGCCAATGCCCGCGTAGAGGCCTGCACTCATGTCTGCGACGGCCAGTCCTGCACGCACGGGGCCTTGGCCAGGGATGCCGGTGACTGACATCAGCCCGCCCATGCCTTGCATGATCTGATCGAACCCGGGGCGTGACGAGTATGGACCTTCTTGGCCAAAGCCAGAGATACTCGCTAAGATAATCCGTGGATTCACTTTTGCCAGTGATTCGTAATCGACGCCTAATTTATTTTTGATGTCTGGGCGCCAATTTTCGACCACCACGTCAGCGGTTTTGACTAGACGCATCATCACGTCAAGCGCGCCAGGCTTCTTTAAGTTCAAGGTCATGGCCCGCTTGTTACGGTTGAGGTTTTGAAAATCACCTCCTTCGCGATTGGCGGCAAACATGCCTTCGTTGGGGTCTACGCCCTTGGGTGGCTCGATCCGGATAACGTCCGCTCCAAAGTCGGCTAAGAGACGCACGCAGTTAGGGCCCGCACGCACGCGGGACATATCTAGAACTTTGAGATTAGAAAGGGCAGAGGATGCTTGAATTTTTGACATGGCTTTGTTGGAAGTGAATCAGAAGAGAATTGCAAAAAATGGATCTAGCCTTGTTGTTTTTTATGGGCTGGAAGCTGTTTTATAAGTTGCTTTCAAGTTTATTGCAAGGGATACTACTATGTGAACAACTATAACTGGAGAAATCCCTCATGGCCGAAATTTTGACAACTAAAAACGGTGCCGTAGGCACGATCACGATTTCTAACCCCACTAAGATGAACGCCATGTCCGTTCAGATGTGGATGGACTTGCCTAAAGCGATTCGAGCCTTTGATGCAGATCCAGAGGTAAGAGTGATTGTGATTGCAGGCGTGGGCGAGAAAGCCTTTGTGTCGGGTGCGGATATTTCGCAGTTCGACAAGCTGCGTAGTTCGACAAAGACGCAAGATGATTACGACAACGCGGTGGCCGACTCGATGGTCGCTCCGGTTGAGTGCTCTAAACCGGTGATTGCCAAGATTCGCGGATTTTGTTTCGGAGGTGGCTTAGGCTTGGCGGCCGCTTGTGATATTCGGATCTGTTCTGAGGATGCAACCTTCAGGATGCCTGCCGCACGGTTAGGTTTAGGGTATGGCCATAAAGGTATCAAACGTTTTACAGACATTATCGGGCTCGCGAATGCCACCGATATTTTTGTGACGGCGCGCCGCTTTGATGCGCCAGACTCGTTGCGTATGGGCTTTGTATCGCGTGTGTGTGCAGGCAGTGAGATTGATGCGGTCGTCGATCAGTACACCAAGATGATTGGTGAAAATGCACCGCTGACTGTCGCAGCAAGCAAGTTCAATATCCGCCAAGTGTGCGCCCATCCTGAAGAGCAGGATATGGAACGTGCGGTACAGATGGTGAAAAACTGCTTCGCGAGCGAAGACTTCAAAGAGGGCCGCACTGCCTTTATGGAAAAGCGCCCTGCACAGTTTAAGGGTCGTTAATGTATCGCGGCAGACGGACCGCGTAGGTTTCGTCTGCCGAGCATTGCGATGCTTACTCTGCTTTCATGCCAGTCAGTTTGACGATGTTTGCAGAAATCTCATAGTCTTTATTGATGTAACTCTTGAAGGCGGCAGCATTCATGTGTCCGACTTCGCCGCCGAGGCTCGCAACGCGTGTTTGCACGGCTTCGTCTTTGAGCGCCGTCATGACGTGATCACTCAGAGATTTAATTTGCGCATCGCTCAGCCCCTTGGGTGCCATCAAGGCAATAAAGGTGAGGTGTTCGTAGGTCGGTAAACCAAACTCAGATACCGCGGGGATACTCTCTGCACCGCGCCAGCGTTTCTGAGAGGTCACGGCAAGAGGACGAATCTTTCCTGACTTGATCAATGGCATTGCCGCGACGAGCGAAGACAACACCACGGGGATTTGCCCGCCTGCTAAATCGGTAAGGGACGGACCAGAGCCGCGATAGGGGGCGTGCGTCAGTTTGATGCCGGCAGCTTGATTAAGGAGTTCGCCAGCGATATGGCTAGGAGTACCAATGCCAGCACTTCCGTAGGCGATCGCATTGGGCCGCTTCTTTGCATCCGCGAGCAATTGATCGAAGGATTGGTAGGGTGAATTGGCTGGCACGACCACAACGCTTGGGCCCCACATCAGATCAGCGATGGGCTCGAGATCGGCGAGCTTATATCCGGCATCCGCAAAAAGCGTTGGATTAATGGTGTGATTATTTGCGGTGATCAGTAATGTTGTGCCGTCTGGTGTTGCTTTAGCGACAAATTGCGTTGCCAGGTTTCCGCCTGCACCAGGTTTGTTTTCTACGACAACGTTGGTTTTTAGAGCAGTGCCTAATTTCTCACCGACCATACGTGCCATGGCATCGGCACTACCGCCCGGGGCGACGATCACTACCATGCGGATCGGTGCGTTTGCCGGTTGCGCGATCGCCTGGCTAATGCATAGCGATCCTAAAAAGATTGAGGAAAGCTGTGCGAGTTTTTTGATCATTTTCATGGGGTCAGTTTGCGCCTTCGCGTCTAGGAAACTGCATGCACATCATCGCAACACCCGTGCTCGAGGATTGCACGACGGGGGCTTTGTCTGTAGGGGCAATAAAAATCAATGAGCGTTCAAATGCATCTTCGCCGTTAATTGTGCAGGTGCCTCGCAAGACCATCCAGTATTGACCGCGGCCGGTGTCGGGAGCTGGTCCAGAAATGGTTTGCGCTGAGGTGGTTTGGTAGAGGGTTACAACGAGTCCGTCCGCTTCAGCAGGCACGACAGCATGCGTTTTGATGCCATCAATGTTGTTTGGACCATCAGTGTCGCCGATTAAGGCGGGCATTAATCCTAAGCCGTGACGATAGGATTTTGTTTTGCCTTTCAGTGCATCCTTGTGCTCGGGCATCCAGCGCGCGCCAGGATCCCAGCCGTTGCGCAAGGTGTAGTACTCGATATTCGTGCCTTCTGCATGAATTGGTGCATAGGGCGTGAAGGCCATGGCATAGTGCACGGTCATGCCTTCAATGGGCTTGATCCCAAATTTTCCTTCGCCAGACACAAACACCTGAAACTGATCGGCTTGATGATAATGACCAGGAATCGATGAGTTGGCACCTTGCTCGACTAAAAATGCGATGGGTTCTAAAGGGGGAGGAAAGGACTCGGGGGCTCGTGCAGGCATACCTTTTGCCCTACGCTCAACCGAGTTCATCCCTACGCAAGAGGAAACCCAAGTGTCGGTACCGTTTGGGAGTTTGTAGTAATGACGCTCGTTGAGAGCCTGCTCTCTGGTGACCACGTGTGACATGTCTCAATAATCCTTTTATGCAATGGATTCAATGACATTAATCTTACTCGCTAGCGGAACGAACTGTCGACACGGCCCTTAAAAAGGGCATAATTGAGGTTCAAATAGCTTTGTAAGCAAAGCTGAGTCGGGAGACAATAAAATGGTAAAGCTAAGCAAATCGATGTCCAAGGTGATTTTGGCGAGTGTGCTCGGAATGTGGGGCATGCAATGTGCAGTTGCACAAGTTGGTTTTCCCGACAAGCCGATATCGATCCATGTGGGATTCCCGCCGGGTACTTCGACAGACTCGATCGCCAGGATTTTGGGCGAGAAGATGAGTAAGGATTTGGGGCAACCGATCATCGTTCGAAACAAGCCTGGAGTAGGTGGCACATTAGCGCCCGCCGAGGTCGCTAAAGCCAAACCTGACGGCTATAACTTACTGCTTAGCGCGACAGCGCCAATGAATACGGCTGCCCATCTGTTCAAGAACTTGCCTTATGACCCCCTTAAAGACTTTGTGCCTATTGGTCAGACCTCATGGCTACCGATGATGTTGGTGACGAATAAAACCAAAGGCTTGGATACATTCGAGAAATTTGCTGCTTATGCACGCGCCAATCCAGAGAAGTTGACCTATGCCTCAATTGGTAATGGCACCACCAGTCATCTAGTCATGCTGATGTTGTTGACCAAAGCAAATTTAAAAATGGTGCATGTGCCATATCAAGGTAGCTCGCAGTCGCAAGCAGATGTGATTGGTGGGAACGTTGATGCGACCTTCGATACGATGGTCACCGTGCACCCCCACTACAAGTCTGGTCGACTCAATGCATTGGCAGTGAGTACCAGCCGACGTGCTGAGATGGATTCAGCGATACCCACGCTTGAAGAGAAAGGTATCAAAGACTTTAATCTTGGCGCATGGATTGGTATGTTCGCACCGAAGGGCACGCCACAACCTGTCGTCGAAAAGATTCATGCAGCACTTAATCGTGCACTGCAAGATCCTGAGACGAGTAAAAAACTCATAGCCTTAGGCTCTGAAGTTGTAGTGAGTCCAACCTCAGCCGACTTTGGCGTGTTCGTGAAGCAGAACTATGATCTGTGGGGCGAGCTCGTCAAGATCTCGGGTATTGAGCGGCAATAACGGCTGGCTGAATGAGACTGAGATCAAGCGGATCTCAGTTTGTCGATGGCTTCACGGAACCCTGCAGGCAGCGCCTCGGGGCGTTGCGATTGTTTATCGACACAGACGTGCACAAAGAGGCCTTGTGCGGCGGCTTGATCTAAGTCTGCTGTGAAGACAGCGACTTCGTAAGTGATGGAGCTGCGTCCAAGACGATGCGGCCGAACGCCTACTTGAATGGTGCCAGGTGCCGAGACTTGACTGAAGTAGCGGCATTCGGAGGCGACCACTAATGTCTGATAGCGACCGGAAATATGGGGTCGCAGGGCATAGTGCAACAAAAATGCATCGACAGCGGTATCAAAAAATGAATAGTAGTGCGCGTTATTGACATGTCCGTAGGAGTCGTTGTCGGCCCAGCGCAAAGTAACTGGATCAAAAAAAGAAAAATCTTTTTTGCATAAAGGTGTGCTGCGACTTGGTTCTTTTGTTTCAGTGGTCATGATCGTCTGTATCGTCAAAGAATTTTTAAATTGTTTCGCCAGATTTGTCGTGGCCCGAGGCATTCGTTAGTCTGGTTGGTATTTGCTTGAGATGAGGCACAGTGCAGCAAAGATGCCTATGCCCAGACCCGCGGAAAGCCATAAGGCGTGAGAGCCCCATTCCGTTACCGCTAAGCCAAAGAGAAAAGGTGCGGCCGCCTGGGCAAACTTAGAAGGCATCATGAGCCATCCTTGGCGCTGTCCATAGCCCCTTGTCCCGAAGATCGCTAGAGGCAGTGTCCCCCGAGAAATAATGAGGATTCCATTGCCTAAGCCGTGCAAGACTACGAAGACGGCGGCAAACGGTGCACCGAATATCAAGAGCAGTGTCGCGCCGACAGGATGAGCGAAGGCTGCGATGCGAGCGCTTATCAGGGGATGCCAGCGCCGCATAAAAAAGAAATCCAGTAAACGACCTAGCACCTGCGAGGGGCCGACAAAGGCGCCGATGGCAAAGGCAACGGCAAGCGGCACGCCGATGCCCTCAAGCATGCGCGGCATGTGTGTCATTAGACCCATCCCGACGAACGAACTAGCCGCGAAGACAAAGGCAAGCAGCAAACCAGTGTATTTGCCGGGGCTATTAGGTGTTGATGACGCGGAGGTGGGTGCCTGTGAGGCCGACGCAACGACTTGTGGTTCGGTGGCCGGTACTTGTTTGGGTGTCGTCGAAGGGGTTGGTTTGGGTACCAACGCATTGACGGGTAAGCCAATGAGTATGTGGGTTGCCGCCCAGAACCAGCAGGTGCCACGCCAACCAAAGTGCGACTCAATGTAGACGGAGGCGGTCCACCCGACCAAACTTGCGAAGCCGGCGATTAGCGTGACGCCAGTGATTGGATTGCGTGATTCTTTACCGAATAGTCGGACGATCGTTGCGAACGCAACTTCGAAAAGTCCACAGGCCATGCCAAAGCCGAGGATGGCATAGGCAATGAGCACAGAGATCAAGCCTTGAGAAAAGCCCAGTAGGGTGAGCGCGATCGCGAACGATACGCTAGACATCATTAAGACAGGTCTTCCTCCAAAGCGGTCAACCAGACGACCGACATAGGGACCTGCAAAGGCGGATACGCAGAGTGCCAAAGAGAATGCCGCAAAGATTGTCGCGGGTGATAAACCGAGATCCTTGCTGGCTGGAATGACGGTAACGGCAGGAAGGTAATGCGAGCCGGCGCTGGCCAAGATTTGTGCGATGCCTGTGAAGCCAACAGCGCGATAGATACGGAGATTCATGAGGATGGTTTTTATGATGTTGGCTTATTTTTGCACGATTGCTTGTTCCAATCAGTTCTCCTATGCACAGGCAACCAAAACCTCAGGCATGGCGGTAATATAAGTGACCGCCTCGCTCAATCGGAGCTTGGTAAGTTAGTTTTAGTTTTATTACTTAACTTCACGTATACGAGACACCCCATGAGCCGTCAGCAAGCGATCGATTCTGCCACCGCCTATTTTGATCAAGGTACCTTTCAGTCGACTTTGGCGCGTCGCGTCGCGATACCGACTGAAAGCCAGGAGCCAGGCAAGATTCCGGTGCTCACGTCTTATCTGACCGACGAGTTGGCACCTACGCTTAAAGGGCTAGGCTTTGATTGCAAGATCATTCCTAATCCGATTGAAGGCGGTGCGCCCTTCATGGTTGCAAGTCGTACCGAGTCAGACGCGGGCTTTACAGTCTTGACCTACGGTCATGGTGATGTGGTGCGGGGTTATGCACCACAGTGGATCGAAGGTTTGGAGCCTTGGACGTTAAAAATCCAAGGAGATCGCTGGTATGGCCGTGGCACGGCAGACAACAAGGGCCAGCACACAATCAACCTTGCGGCACTTGAGCAAGTCCTTCAAGCACGCAGCGGCAAGCTTGGTTACAACGTGACCTTGTTAATTGAAATGGGTGAAGAGATGGGTTCACCTGGTCTGCGAGAAATGTGTAAACAGCACGGTGACTTGCTCAAAGCGGATTTATTTTTAGCGTCTGATGGACCGCGTGTATCGGCGAGCCGCCCAACGCTCTTTCTGGGTTCACGCGGTGCGTTCAATTTTGAGCTCAAGCTTAATGTCCGGCAGGGCGCGCATCATTCTGGCAACTGGGGCGGCTTGCTCAAGAACCCTGGCATCCGTTTGGCACACGCGATTGCGTCGATGGTCGACGCCAAAGGGAAAATTCTCGTCCCTAAACTTTTACCCAGTTCCTTGCCCGATAACGTCAAAAAGGCGCTCGCAAATATTCAAGTCGGTGGTGGGCCCAATGATCCCGAAATAGATCCTGATTGGGCCGAGCCAGGTTTGACGCCGACCGAGCGTGTCTTTGCGTGGAACACTTTTGAGACCCTTGCGTTCAAGACGGGTAATCCCGATGCGCCCGTCAATGCGATCCCTGGATATGCCATTGCGTTTTGTCAGTTGCGTTACGTGGTTGGCAGTGACAATGAAAATTTCTTAAAGCACATTCGAGAGCATCTTGATGCGCATGGGTTTACCGATGTCGAAGCGGTCGCGAGTCGTGGCGAAGCGGCAGAGGCGACACGCCTCGATCCAGATAACGCCTGGGTCAAAATGGCTGCAGCATCGATTACGCGCACAACCGGTAAAACGGTGGATATTCTGCCTAACTTAGGCGGTACCTTGCCGAATGATGCGTTTTCAAAAATTCTGGGCTTGCCCACGGTGTGGGTCCCGCATTCGTATGCCGCTTGTTCGCAGCACGCCCCGAACGAGCATATGCTCGGTTCGGTTGCACGGGAGTCTTTGCAGCTCATGGCGGGCTTACTGTGGGATTTAGGCGATGAAGGCGCAAAGATCGCCGCTTAATAAAAAGATTGCCGATTGCGCGCATGCCAATGAGTACCTAAAAATTTGTACTTAAAAATTCATGCTCAAAAAAATTAATTGGAAAACTTCTGAACCATGACAATCAAGTTTGATTTACTTATTCGTAATGCGACCGTCATCGACGGCACAGGCGCTGATCGCTATACGGCAGACATTGGTATCAATGCAGACCGCATCGTAAAAGTAGGAAACTTAGCAGGATGCGCGGGCAAAAAAGAGATTGATCTAAAAGGCCATGTGGCAGCGCCTGGCTTTATCGATGCGCACACGCATGATGATCGCTTGATGTTGTCGAATCCGGAGATGACTCCTAAAGTCAGTCAGGGTGTGACGACCATTATTGGTGGCAATTGTGGTGTCTCGTTAGCGCCTATGCCACGCCCGATTCCTGATCCTGTCACGCCTCCCTTGAATCTGTTGGACGACGAAGGCAAGTGGTTTCGTTTCCGTAGTTTTAAAGAGTATCTCGATGCGTTGAAGGCTGAGCCTGCGACCACCAACCGCGCGATGTTGGTTGGGCATACAACCTTGCGTGTGGCGACCATGGATGATCTTGAACAACCTGCCAATGCCAAACAAATTCAGGCAATGCAAGAGCTTGTCGTCGAGGCGATGCAAGCTGGCGCAATTGGTGTTTCAACGGGTTTGTTTTACGAGCCTGCGGTTGCCGCACCGACTGAGGAAGTCATCGAGATCTGTAAACCGCTTAAAAAGTACAACGGCTTGTACTGCACGCATATGCGTGATGAGGCAGATGGCGTGATGGACTCACTCGAAGAAACCTTCCGTATTGGTCGTGAAGTTGGTGTGCCGGTTGTGATTTCGCACCATAAGGTGATCGGTCAGAAGAACTACGGCCGCTCAGACGAAACGCTTGAGTTCATTCGTAAGAGCATGACCATGCAACCGATTTGCCTGGACTGCTATCCCTACACCGCTGGCTCAACGGTGTTGTCTTCCAGCCGTGCGAGCACCTCGGCCCGTGTGATTGTGACGTGGTCAAAGCGTTTGCCGCAGTACGCGGGGCAGGATCTGGACAAGATCGCAGCGCAGATGGGGGTGTCGCAAGACGACGCAATTGAACGCTTGCTGCCGGCCGGTGCGATTTACTTCAGGATGGATGAGGGTGATGTGCAAAAGATATTGCAATTTGCGCCGACGATGATTGGTTCCGATGGCTTGCCACATGATGCGTCCCCACATCCTCGGTTGTGGTCAACGTTTCCTCGCGTGCTTGGGCATTACCGTCGCAGCCTTGGGTTATTTTCGCTAGAGACTGCCGTACATAAAATGACCGGCCTGACAGCTGTGAACTTTGGTCTGGCGGACCGCGGTGTGATCAAAGAGGGTGCCTTCGCAGATCTGACGCTTTTTGATGAAGAGACCGTTGACGAAGTCGCAAACTATGAGAATCCGATTGCGTTGGCCAAAGGTATCCACACCGTTATCGTGAATGGCGATATTGTCTGGAACGATGGCAAGGCAACGGGCGCGAGACCAGGGCGTGTTTTGTCGCGACCAGTGAATTAAGCTTTATCGAGCGCTATTTAAACGAACTGTAAAACATTTGACTGAGATCCATCGACATGACGACTAAGTTGCCAACGCTTGATTCCACACAACTGACCCGTGCGGTTGCTTTGCTTGATGAGGAATGGCTGGCGCATGATCCTGAGTTGGGACCTGTCATGCCTTTGGTGCTCGGGCGGGGCGTCGGTCAGGATTGGCACAAGGCCGGAACGTTTCGGCACCACCTAGTGGGTGTGACCCGTACCTTGACCTTGTGGCAACAACCGCTGGTGGTGCGTCAGCTTGGGCTGTTGCACAGCGTGTATGGAAATGCACACGTGGATTTGGTGAAGTTCGATCCGAAGAGTGAACGTGGACGCCTACAAGAGGCCGTTGGTGAAGATGCCGAACGACTCATTCATCTCTTTTGCGTCATGTCGCGCACTGAGCTCATGCGTGAGCTATTTAAAGGCAACCTCAAGCAAGACGGTAGCCTCATGATTACTTTGAATGGCGCACCTTTTGTACTGCCACCACGAGATGTTGCGATTTATATCGTGGTGACGATGGCTGACATCTGTGAGCAGTGGTATAGCTGGCAAGATGATATCTATATGGGCTATCCAGATTACAAGGCGGATAATGCTCAGCTGCATTGGGGGGCGGCGCTATGGCCTGGGCCGATGCGTCCGTCTACCTATCGCTGGAGTCAGATTTCACAGTTGGCGACACTTTTGCAGCACCCTGGCTTGAAGGGCTTGTTGCCAACACCGCCTGTGTTTGAGTTGGGGCTGGGAGTGCTGACGCGCGAGCACGAAGCGTCCGCTGCAGCGTTGTACTGGTCCGTGATGCAACAAAATCAACCGATGATGTCACCAGAGTCGACCATCGCCGTGTTGAAGCAAACGATTACCTTGAACCCTTACGTGGCTGAACCTTATCTTGTGCTGGCCCAGCTCTACATGACGTTTCGAAACTTTGAAGAAGGTGAGCGCTACGCCGCTGCTGGCGTTCAGCTTGTTTCGTGCTGGGGGAACTCTTGGGATAAACGGATTGGCTGGGATGCCTGGATGTCATGGGGACGTGTCTTGTTGCAATCCGCACAAAAACGTCAGTGGCCAGAGACACTCAATAAATTAAACAACGTCGCACTGACGCCTGAGTAAATTCGTGCCGAGCTGATGGTCGAACTCGTGGGCTAATTTGTCTACCTGTCAGATCGGTGACTATCGTTATTTCGCTACACTTTGCTTATCAGCAAATATTCTGTTTTACAGAATCTGTTTAGCGGAATATACTATCTATGATTGCTTCATTCCGGTGTCTCGATACTCAGGCGCTCTTTCGGACCATTCACGTTAAAATTTTTTCCAATATAGAGCGTAGTGCAAGACGTAAATTATTGATGTTGCACGCGGCAACATGCTTGCAAGCCCTAAGAGTACCGCCGGGGAACAGGTTGGAGGCTCTCCGAGGTAACAGGAGGGGGCAGCACAGTATTCGTGTCAATGAACAATGGAGAATTTGTTTTGTTTGGCGTGATGAAGCGGCCCATGATGTTGAAATTGTTGATTATCACTAAGTGAAAATGATGACTAGACGTTTGCAAGAAATACACCCGGGTGAGATTTTGAACGAAGAGTTCTTGAAGCCTCTGCAGATAACCGGTCGACGCTTATCTAGCGATATAGATGTTCCAGCGAGTCGCATTAGTGAAATCTTGAATGGCAACCGACCGATCACGGCAGATACTGCTGTGAGGCTTGGAATTTATTTCTCGATGGATCCGATTTTTTGGATCAATTTACAAGCGGAATATGATGTTCGTGTCGCAATTCGGGAGAATAAAAAATCGTTGCAATCACGCATTCGTGTATACCAACCCATCGCCGCGTAGCCGCTTGTGTACGAGGGCTTTCGCCGAGGCGTTGCCTTTAAAGTTCCACGACTGGCAACGAGCTAGTCAGAATTGGTTTGCATAGAATCTTGTAGCCGTCGCTATCGAACGCAGCGGCGATGGTGCTCAGTTCTCTGGCTTGTTCGATCGTCGTGGCGCTACCCAAGTACAGCCAGTTGTGCACCACATGAATATCGGTATGCGTGTCATTTCGTTCGATGAGACCGATTGGCCCCGCATAAGGCCAACATTCAACACGCTGATTTTCTAGTTGTTGTGTGAGTCGGTTGTAGTGTTCTGCAGCCGTTTCGACACCACAACAGGCTCCAGCGCAGCGTTTGAGCATGTATCTGAAGCAGGGACGATTCGCAGAAGCTTTTTCTATGCCAAGTAGACCCAGACAGAGTTTTGCCTCATCTGCCAGATCCTTGAGTGCTTCAAGCGCAGAGTGCCTACTCGCAAATAGTCCGTATAGATTCGGTGTGTGCGCAAAATCAATATCTTTTGAATAGACGATCTCAGGCTTATCGTCTTGTAGCCTGATCGAACACATTTGACGCGTACGACGCAATTTTTGATTGAATAGCGGCTGTTGCTCTTTGATCAATTGGGCTTCGAGCAACAGCGCGCCGATCTCACCGACAGTTTGAATAAAAGTAATGCGTTGTGTTTGGCGAAGCATGCGCGCTTCGTCGAGGGTGCGGAAGTGAGACATCACTCGCGTACGGATATTGATACTTTTGCCGATGTACAGAGGCAGACTATCCGCAAGCCCATGAAAGATGTAAACCCCTGGAGTTTGCGGAAGATTGTCTAGGTGCTCGCGTAAGTGTTCGGGATACACATAGCCAAGCGTAGGATCAAACTCTGGGTGTCTACGCGTGCGCGGCATTTTCTAACGCGTCGCGTAACTCAGCGCGACGGCCTCTGCTACCTTGATGCCGTCCACGCCAGCTGACAAAATTCCACCTGCGTAGCCTGCGCCTTCGCCAGCGGGATACAGTCCTTTGATATTGAAGCTCTGATAGTCGTCCCCCCGGGTGATGCGCAGCGGTGACGATGTGCGTGTCTCCACGCCAGTGAGCACGGCATCGTGCATGGAAAAGCCTTTGATTTGACGCTCAAAAGCAGGAAGGGCTTCGCGAATCGCTTCAATCGCATAGTCAGGTAGGCTCGACGCTAAGTCGGTGAGATGCACGCCAGGTTTATAAGACGGGATCACACTGCCAAACGTTGTGGAGGCCTTGCCAACAAGGAAATCACCAACGAGTTGGCCCGGAGCTTCGTAGGTGCCACCGCCTAATTCAAACGCCTTGGATTCAATTGCACGTTGAAACTCAATCCCCGCCATCGCATCCCCTGGATAGTCAGCCGGTGTGATGCCCACGACAATGCCCGCGTTGGCGTTACGCTCATTGCGTGAATACTGGCTCATGCCGTTGGTGACGACACGGTTTTTCTCTGATGCGGCTGCGACGACGGTTCCACCGGGGCACATACAGAAACTGTAGACGCTACGTCCATTATTGGCGTGATGCACAAGCTTGTAGTCTGCCGCACCGATTAGCTTATTACCGGCGTGGGGACCAAGTCGGGCGCGATCGATCATAGACTGTGGATGTTCGATACGAAATCCGACTGAAAACGGCTTGGCTTCCATATAGACACCTGCTTCATGTAACACGTTGAACGTGTCGCGTGCGCTATGACCCAGAGCTAACACCACATGGTCTGCCGCGATATGTTCGCCGTTTTCGAGTGTCAAGCCGCGCAGTTGTTGATGGTCAATCTCCAATCCAACAACTTTTTGACCAAACCGAATCTCACCACCTAGGGCGATGATTTCTTCCCGCATTTTTTCGACGACGCCTACGAGTCGAAAAGTGCCGATATGAGGCTTGGCGACGTACACGATCTCTTCGGGGGCGCCCGCCTTGACGAATTCACGGATGACTTTGCGACCGTAGAATTTCGGATCTTTGATCTGGCTATAGAGCTTGCCATCAGAGAAGGTGCCCGCTCCGCCTTCGCCGAACTGCACGTTGGATTCTGGATCGAGTACGTTCTTGCGCCAAAGGTTCCAGGTGTCTTTGGTGCGTTCCCGGACTGCTTTGCCGCGCTCAAACACAAGGGGCTTAAACCCCATCTGAGCGAGTAGTAGCGCTGCGAAGATGCCGCAAGGTCCGAAGCCCACAACAACTGGACGAAGTCGCTTTGAGTGGACGTCACTCGCTGCCTGAGTGACGTAATGGTAGCCCGTGTCTGGTGTTGGAGTAATCCGTGCGTCTTCTTTATGACGTTTGAGGACTGCGCTTGGATCTTTGACCGAGACATCTACGATATAGGTGAACGACAGCGCTGCCTTTTTCCGCGCATCATAGCTGCGCTTGAAGATCTCAACGCCCAATAATTCGCTGGCAGAGATGCCGAGACGCTCAAGGATGGCAGCCTCAAGATCTTGCGGAGTGTGGTCAACGGGTAAGCGTAATTCGGTAATGTGAATCATAGAGTGCAACGATACACAAATTTCTTGCTAATTGGCGGCCGCGGGCTAAG
>Ga0209550_10002063_pt1 | contig 19395 bp, 20 predicted proteins | sample LauGreSuBDMM15SN_2_FD_187567 | JGI IMG/M metagenome (GOLD analysis project Ga0209550, IMG submission 187567) | Freshwater lake microbial communities from Lake Michigan, USA - Su13.BD.MM15.SN (SPAdes) (version 5) | ecosystem: Environmental > Aquatic > Freshwater > Lake | place: Lake Michigan...
ACATCACCGCGACGCTTAACTTCAACGCTAGCGATCAATGGTGAGTAAGTTTGGAATGTACGCTCGATACCTTCGCCAGATGAAATCTTGCGAACGATGAAGCTTGAGTTCAAACCACGATTGCGTTTAGCAATCACAACACCTTCGTAAGCCTGCACACGTTTACGAGTACCTTCAACCACGTTAACGTTTACAACAACTGTATCGCCAGGTGCAAACGCAGGTAGCGTTTTATTGGCTGTTAGGCGAGCAATCTCTTCTTGCTCAATTGATTCAATAATGTTCATTACAACTCCTATAGCATCGTACCAACGTTGTATTCCGAATAAACGGACTTGGTAGAGGATGCGGTTTAAAACCCTGTTTTATTTTTGCAAAGAGGCTAAAAAAGCTTCATCTGCAGAACTCAACAAGCCTTGCTGACGTGCCTGAATAATTAAATCAGGTCGTCGCTTTAACGTCAGCTCCAAAGATTGTTTCCGACGGTAATCCGCTATTTTAGCGTGATGTCCGCCTAAAAGCACGTCCGGAACCAATAAATTTTCATAATTTTCGGGCCTGGTGTAGTGAAAACAGTCCAAAAGCCCCTCCATAAAGCTATCTTGGGCCACAGAATCAGCATCTCCAAGGGCTCCAGGGATCAAACGGATCACGGCATCCATCACCGCCATGGCGGGTATTTCACCCCCAGAAACCACAAAATCGCCCAAACTCAGCTCTTCATCCACGCGGCGCTCAACCAAACGCTGATCAATGGCCTCATAACGCCCGCACAAGAGGGTCACAACTCCTAAATCCTTAATATATTGAGCTTTTTTTTGATTGAATCGTTCACCCTGAGGAGATAACAAAATCACTGGACCTTTTTTGGCCGATTTTTCTTGATCTTTTGCTACAGCATCCAGGGTGTCCTCCAGGGGCTTTGCCATCATGACCATGCCAGGGCCACCACCATAGGCGCGGTCATCAACAGTTCGTCTAGCGTCTTGCGTGAAGTCTCTTGGGTTCCATGTGTGGATGCTGGCCAAACCCTGCTCAAAAGCTCTGCCCGTGATCCCCCAAGAGGTCAATGCAGAGAACATTTCAGGGAAGATGGTTACAAGGTCAAAACGCATGGCTTCATCATAAAGAAATCACCAGTCCAACTCCCAATCCACAACGATTTGACGTTCTGGATCATTGGCATCTTTGTTGACTGATTTGATGACAGATTCAATGAATGGGATCAATCGATCTTCTTTTTGTCCTTCAAGCCGCACACACAAAATAGATTGTGCGCCGTTGTCCATCAGATCAACAACCAAGCCCAATGTTTGGCCTTGCTCATTGATCACAGGCAAACCAATCAGGTCTACCCAATAGAAACTATCGTCTTCCTCTTCAGGAAAGTCGGCACGACTCACGTAAACCGCCATGCCTTTGATAGCAAGGGCTTGATCACGATCATTGATGTCTTCTAAACCGAGAAGGATTTGCCCACTGTGTTCTTTGGCAGTTTTAACAACCATAGGTCGAGCCAAGTCCGCCAAGGCTGGGGGCTTAGATAACCAAACAAGCGGCGCTGAGAATAAAGCTAAGGGCTCTTTTGAATAAGGCTTGATTTTCACCAAACCTCTGATCCCTTGAGCGTCGAGCACATGCCCGACAAGAACTAGGTCAGATGGAGAACTCGTTGCAGTACTTTTCATTGCAGTACTCATGAGAGCCTCCATCAACCAAGACTTACTTAGGCCTTAGGAGCACCCTTGAGTAAACGTGCTACTGTTGGTGACAACTGAGCACCAACGCCTTGCCAATAAGTCAAACGGTCCTGAGCAACGCGGAAACCTTGTTCAGTTTCTACTGCGCCAGGATTGTAATAGCCGATGCGCTCGATAAAGTTCGAGTCACGGCGATTGCGTTTGTCTGTAGCTACGATGCTAAAGAATGGACGGTTTTTAGAACCGCCACGTGCGAGTCGAATGACGACCATGTGATTTCCTTACAATGCTGAAATAAACCACGTATTCTATCGCAGAATTGCTCAGAAGACTAAAATTTAAAGGTAAGCATGACTAATTTAAGACCATCGACCCTATTTTTGATACTTCTGGCCAGTTCCAGCCTATTTCTGGGTGCCTGTGCCCAAGTCATGCCGCCCTGTAATGCCGTAAATGCCCCAGCCATCCTAGATGTACAAGCCAGCCAATGGACCTTGATCAGGTGGCATTACACGAGCCCCAATGATGGAAAAACCCGCCAAAGATCAATTCCATATGGTGAAAATAAGACTTCTTTGAGCTTAAACTTTTCACCTGATGGCAAATCTGTCAGTGGCTACTCAGGCTGCAATCTTTACACCGCTCAAGTTCAAGTTGGGGATAAAGGCTTTGTCATAGAAAAAATAGCCAGTACCCGCAAAGCTTGCGATCCTGCCGCAAGCGACCTGGAATATAAATTTTTGAGTCATTTAGGTAACTATCGAAGCATGGTGCGCGATGGTGATCGACTTTTGATCATGACCCGTGACAATGAAGTATTGAGTTTTTCACTCAAAAACTGAAGGCTTTAATAAAGTGGTTTTAACGCTGTCTCATTAAATCAATACAATCAGTCCATGCATAAAAATAAACTTCTCTTTTGCGCTTTGGGTCTTTTTTTTCCGGGCACTGGTTTCAATGTCTTTTACCTAAAAGGTCTAGGTAGTCCATGGGCTTGGTTGCAAATGGTCAGTTTATTTGCAGGTATTTTGGGATGGAAGTTATTGGCTGCCAGTGATATGTCCTCTGCCCTCGGTTGGATTTTGGCAGCTGCTGGATTCATTGCCCTTGAAGCTAGCTGGTTAACCACGATTGTGTTTGGTTTGAGACCTGATGAGAAATGGGATGCTCAATTCAACGCTAACAGCGGACAGAAAAGTGCCTCAGGCTGGTTAGTGATTTTGTGCGTCATCGCTTCTTTGATGATTGGTGCGGCAATCTTAATGATTGGATTAGCGATTGCGTTCGAGCAACACTTCCTCAGTCAATTTGAAGCCGCCAAAAAAATATCCCAGTGATAATTAAAACTGATCAGCCCTTAATTGGTTGACTGAACGCCCGCCATTAATGACAGCAGAAGCCATACCTGGAACTTGGCTTAAAAGATGTTCAGCATAAAAATAAGCAGTGCCAATTTTTGCAGAGTAGAAATCAGGATCCTCAGACAATCTATCCTCAGAAACCAATAAAGCCCTTGCCATTTGCCAGCCTGACAATAAAGTTCCAGCCAATTTTAAATAGGTTGTTGCTCCAGCGAAAACATCTTTTATCTCAGATTTAAAATTAGCCACAATATGAGCAACAACAGATTCATATGAAATTCTGGCAGCATTTAAATGCTTCAGCATTGCTGCTGCCTCTATAGATCCGCTAGCTTTCAGTTGATTTTCAGTTTCCTGAATCAATGATGCAATTGATTGAGCAACCTGCCCACCATCTCGGTAAGTTTTACGGCCAATCAAATCATTCGCTTGAATGGCTGTAGTACCCTCATAAATCGGTAAGATACGCGCATCTCGATAATGTTGAGCAGCGCCGGTCTCTTCAATGAAACCCATACCGCCATGCACTTGAATACCTAGACTGGTTACCTCAACAGACATTTCAGTTGAAAATCCCTTAATGATCGGCACCAAGTATTCATAAAAGGCTGCATTTTTTTGTCGGATATTTTGATCAGTGGAATGATGAGCTTGATCACTGGCTGCTGCAGCCACATAAGCTATTGCTCGAGCACCTTCAGTATAGGCACGCATAGTCATCAACATGCGCTTAACGTCAGGGTGATGAATGATCGTGACTGGCTCTGCTGACCCAGTTAAATCTTTTGACTGAGCTCGATCATTGGCATACCAAACTGCCTGCTGATATGCCCGATCTGCAATAGCAACTCCTTGCATACCAACCGCAAAACGTGCCGCATTCATCATGATGAACATGTACTCTAGACCGCGATTTTCCTCACCAACAAGATAACCAACTGCACCGCCATGATCTCCAAATTGAAGAACAGCTGTAGGACTGGCCTTAATTCCTAATTTATGTTCAATAGATACACATTGAACATCATTGCGCTCTCCTAATGATCCATCTTCATGAACCATGAACTTTGGCACCACAAACAATGAAATTCCTTTAACACCCTCAGGAGCTCCTGGGCAACGAGCTAGAACTAAATGGATGATGTTCTCAGCCATATCATGTTCACCGTATGTGATGTAAATTTTTGTCCCAAAAATTTTATAGCTTCCATCACTTTGCAACTCAGCCTTGGTTCTAACGGCGGCCAAATCAGAACCGGCTTGGGGCTCTGTTAGATTCATGGTACCAGTCCACTCTCCAAGAATCATTTTAGGAATATAACGTTCCTTCAATTCTGAGCTGGCTGCAGTTAATAAAGCTTCTATCGCACCATCCGTCAACATAGGGCAAAGTGCAAACGACATATTTGCAGCATGTAACATTTCTGCGCATGGTGTTGCAATTGCTTTAGGAAATCCTTGACCGCCAAATTCAACGGGGTGGATGACCCCTTGCCAACCAGCTTCACCAAATTGCTGAAAAGCTTCTTTAAAACCTGGCGTTGTTATAACCTCACCATTCAGTAAGTGACTCGGGTTTTGATCACCAGTCCAATTCAATGGTGCCAAAACTTCACCACAAAACTTTCCAGACTCCTCAAGAACTGCAGAGGCAGTTTCTAAATCATAATCTTCAAAACCAGGTAGCTGGTTAATCTTATCAATCTCAGAAATATTCTCAAGAACAAACAGCATGTCTTTTACTGGTGCTTTATAACTCATTTTCTGCCTCTAAAAATCAACTAGCCTAATTCGGAAATAAGTTCAGGAATAGCAGTGAATAAATCAGCCACCAACCCATAATCTGCAACACCAAATATAGGCGCGTCAGCATCTTTGTTAATAGCAACTATGATCTTTGAATCCTTCATGCCAGCCAAATGCTGAATTGCCCCTGAAATGCCAACAGCAATATAAAGTTGAGGAGCCACAATTTTTCCGGTTTGACCTACTTGATAATCATTTGGTACATAACCAGCGTCAACCGCTGCCCTGGATGCGCCCAAAGCAGCACCCAACTTATCAGCCAAAGGCTCCAGTAATTCATGATACTTTTCTGCAGAGCCCAAACCTCGACCACCAGATACCACCACTTTGGCAGCAGACAATTCTGGACGATCTGATTGATTAATTTCTTTGGAAATAAATGCAGAAATCGCTGAATCAGCGACCGCAGAGATTTTTTCAATCACAGCATTACCGCCCGCATTAGCCACCGGATCAAATCCAGTTGTGCGCACAGTGATTACCTTGATAGGATCCCCAGATTGAACTGTGGCTATTGCGTTACCTGCATAGATTGGTCTCTCAAAAGTATCAGCACTGATCACCTTCATGATGTCGGACACTTGAGCCACGTCTAATTTCGCGGCCACTCTTGGCAGGGTATTTTTACCAATCGCTGTGGCTGGCGCCAACACATGAGAATAAGCAGAACCTGCAGTCAAAGCCAAGATTTGCTCTGCCAAGTTTTCACCTAATTGATATTGCAAATGTGGAGCATCCGCATGAATGACTTTGGAAAGCCCGGGAATTTGAGATGCAGCTTGAGCGACAGCATCTGCTTGATATCCAGCAATCAAAATATGCACATCACCACCACACAAAAGAGCTGCTGCAACAGTATTAAGAGTAGCGGCCTTCAAAGAAAGATTGTCGTGTTCTGCTATTACTAAAATAGTCATTTAGATTACCTTTGCTTCATTTTTAAGTTTATCAACCAGCGCTTTAACATCTGCAACCATCACCCCAGCACTGCGTGTCGGTGGCTCGGCGACTTTAATGGTTGTGATACGCGGCGCAACATCAACCGACAAATCCTCTGGTTTTAAAATATCCAATGGTTTCTTTTTGGCTTTCATGATGTTAGGCAACGTGACGTAGCGTGGCTCATTCAAGCGCAAATCAGTGGTGATAACAGCAGGTAAATTAATTGAAATAGTCTCTAGGCCGCCATCAACTTCACGCGTAACAATCGCTTTACCATCAGCAAGTTGAACCTTTGAGGCAAAAGTTGCTTGAGAAACATTCAATAAAGCCGCCAACATTTGGCCAGTTTGATTGCTGTCATCATCAATCGCTTGCTTACCCAAGATAATTAAATCAGGCTGCTCCTTACCAACAATTGCTTTTAATAATTTAGCAACAGCCAAAGGCTGTAACTCAGCCTCTGTCTCAACCAGAATACCTCTATCAGCACCAATCGCCATGGCTGTACGAATTGTTTCTTGAGATTGAGTCGACCCACAAGAAACTGCAATGATTTCAGAAACAAGGCCTGCCTCTTTGAGGCGCACAGCTTCTTCAACTGCAATCTCATCAAATGGATTCATGCTCATTTTTACGTTTGCAATATCAACGCCTGATTGATCAGATTTGACACGCACTTTTACGTTGTAATCCACAACACGCTTAACAGCTACCAAAATTTTCATAACGACTCTTATTCTTTATTGTTAAAAGATTTAATCAGACCAATGAATTCAAATGACTTTGAAGTTGCCAAGTCGATTTGCGTAATAGCATTTCTAACCTTGCAATTTTAATACACCTAAAAAAATTCTGACATCACAAAGTGCGACTTCTGATAAAAAAATAATTGCTGATAAAGTCTTACTGCATAAGCGTTTTCAAGCTCAAACGTCCATCTTAGGTTAAGTATGAAAATCTATCAGGAAAGTACTGCTTGATTAGAGTCATCAAATGCTGTTTAAATGACAATCATGACGTCAAACACAATAATGCAATACAAATTTCATTCACCCCTTCACAATGTTTTAAATTTGATTAACACCACGCCCCTCGTAAACAGATTATTCAAAATGATGGCCGGCAGTCTTTTTGCCATCCTCTTATCATCCTGTGCGAATTTAAATCATAGTGACCCCATTTCATCAAATGGATCAAACCAAAATGCCATTTCAGCGAAAGTCATGACGGATGCAGAATCAATCAACTCAGATTCATTGCAAAGTTTTTTAGAAAAAGTATCAAAAAATCATCAAATTCCTTTGAATGATCTAAAGCTAGCTTTTGAAGATACGAAAGCGATCCCATCTATTAAAAAATTGGTCATGCCTCCACCCCCAGGCTTTCAAAAGAATTGGAATGTCTATCGCAGCAGATTTGTTGAACCTCGACGTCTAGCTGCAGGTCAGAAGTTTTGGGTGACCCATCGCTCCTTCATCGAAAAAACTGAAAAAGAAACTGGTGTTCCAGCAGAAATCATCGTATCAATCATTGGCGTCGAAACTATCTATGGTCGCCACATGGGGGGATTCTCTGTTCGCGATACCCTCAGCACCCTTGGATTTGACTATCCCAACACTCCTAACAAGATAGCCAGAGAAACTCTTTTCAAGAATCAGTTAGAAGATTTAATCTTGCTTTGTTGGGCAGAGAACCGCCAAGCAAAGCCATTCAAAACTTGTTTGAACCAAACTGGATCCTATGCAGGAGCCATCGGCTTACCTCAGTTCATGCCTGGCAGCATCAGGCGCTTTGCCGTAGATGGCAATAAAGATGGCAAGATTGATTTAAGAAATTCACCAGAAGATGCGATTGCCAGCGTGGCCAACTTCTTAAAAGTACATGGTTGGGTTCAGGATGAATCCATTTACCTTGATATTGAAAGTGGCCAGTCCGCTCAAGACAATGCCGCACGTTTGGCGGATGGAGAACCAAAGGCAAAGCTTCAATTGGGTGAACTGATCAACCAAGGTCTATTGAAACAAAGCTCATTACCCGCCAATACACCAAGCTTGATTGTTGACCTACCAAGTCCTGGTAATAACGGTGGCACAGATGTTCGTTATGTGATTGGCCTACGCAACTTCTTAGCCATTTGTGATTACAACCGCAGCTTTTTTTACGCCCAATCAGTCGCGGAGTTTGCCGAAGCTTTAAATGATGTGAGACCGACTGGGGATGTGGCTAAAAAAGCGACGAAAAAGCCTAAAAACAACAAAAAGGCTGCCAAAAAAAGTAACTCTTCTGGTTCATCAAGCAGTAAAGCAACAGCCAACAAGTCAGCCAGCCAATAAGCTCAATATTCTTAAAATAAATACGCTTAGTTAAGCTGGGAAAACACCGGTTGATAGATAGCGGTCGCCGCGATCACAGACAATGAACACGATCGTGGCATTTTCAATTCTTTCGGCCACTCTCAAAGCTACAACCAAAGCACCCGCTGCTGAGATGCCGCAAAAAATACCCTCTTCCCTTGCTAATCGACGAGCCATGTCTTCTGCCGCAGCCTGACTAACGTATTCGATACGATCTACCTTAGCATCTGCATAGATTTTAGGAATGTATTCAGGGGACCATTTACGAATACCCGGTATTTGCGAACCATCCTCTGGCTGCGCTCCGATAATTTGAATGTTTGCGTTCTTTTCTTTTAAGTAGACCGATACACCCGTGATTGTTCCAGTGGTACCCATCGCAGAAATAAAGTGCGTCACCTGACCTTGAGTGTCTTCCCAAATCTCAGGGCCTGTTGATTCAATATGAGCCTTGGGATTATCTTTATTGCCAAACTGATCGAGGATTTTCCCTTTGCCATCCTTTTGTAATTGCTCTGCATAATCTCTTGCGTACTCCATACCACCCGTGGCCGGAGTCAAGATTAACTCAGCGCCATAGGCTGACATACTTTGGCGACGCTCAATACTCTGATTCTCAGGCATCACCAAAATCATTTTATAACCCAAGATGGCTGCAACCATGGCCAAAGCTATTCCAGTGTTGCCACTGGTTGCTTCAATCAGGGTATCGCCAGGACTGATATCGCCTCGCTCTTCGGCGCGCATGAACATCGATAAAGCTGGTCGATCCTTGACCGAGCCAGCTGGATTATTACCTTCTAACTTGCCCAAAATAACGTTATTACGCTCTACATTGCCAGCTCCAGGTATGCGCTGTAAACGCACCAATGGTGTATGGCCAACAGTTTGGGCAATGGTCGGGTAGTTTGGACGTGAAGTAGACATATGACCCCTATCTTAATGTATTTTGAACAAGGTCATATGCCAATTATTTATAAGCTTATAGGCTTAGGAAGCTTCTCTACCTTTCTGATTATTTTGCCCACCTTCTTTTGTGTCTTCCTTAGCTTTTCTACTTTGCTTGGCTGTTTTTTCTGAACTGGCTTTTTCTGACTTCTCTTTTTTGGCAGCTTCTTTTTCTTTATCTGCGGTTCTTTTAGATGAAGTTTCTTTGGTCTTGGTTGTCGACTTGTCCTTGCCTGGCGCTGCAACAGTTTTATTGTTAATGGTTAAACCATTCTGCATCAAGCGTTCCACAGTTTTTTCTCCAATACCTTTGACTCTGGTATGAAGGTCAGTCGAATCTTTGAATGGTCCATTCTTTTTTCGTTCAAGCAAAATAGCTTTTGCTTTAGATGGCCCCAGGCCGCGCACGGACTCTAATGCCGCCTGATCAGCAGAGTTGATTTCTACTTTAGCGAAGGCGTGACCGCTCAATAAAAAAAGTCCCACAAACGCTGCCATGATGAAATTGATGATTGGTTGAAATACTTTTAAAAACATTCAGACTCCTTTAATGAAAAAGCTCCATCGATTGATGGAGCCTCTTCTTAACGAGTCGCCCACTGGGTGGTTGACGTTTTTTTACTGCTTACATGGGCTGTGCAAGAAAATCAGAATTTTCTGACAACCACGTCATGTATTTGCTGACACCCTGCTCAACCGTGAGGAAGTCTTCTTGATACCCTGCAGATCTCAAATTTGTTAAATCAGCTTGAGTAAATGACTGGTACTTACCTTTCAGGGCCTCCGGGAATGGCACGTACTCAAGCAATCTCTCATCCACCAAATCAGATAAGGACATTTCAGCATGGCCATATATTTTTCTCAAAGAGTTGATCACTGATTTGGCTACATCATTGAATGGTTGTGCGCGCCCAGTACCCAAATTAAATATGCCACTTTTTTTGGGGTGATCGTGGAAAAATAAATTCACCTTGACCACATCTTCGACAGAAACAAAATCTCTCTTTTGCTCACCTTCTTTGTAGCCATCATATTCACCAAACAATTTAACCAAATTGGCTTCCATGAATTGATGGTAATGATGGAAAGCAACTGAAGCCATCCGACCTTTGTGTGATTCTCTAGGCCCATAAACGTTAAAGTACCTGAATCCAACCACTTGAGCAGTGTTGGCTTCATCTTGCAATCGCTGGCGCACCACTTGATCAAATAAGAATTTTGAGTAGCCATAAACGTTCAATGGCTTCTCAAACTGGCGATCTTCCTTGAACACATCAGAACCACCATATGTGGCCGCAGATGAGGCATACAAAAAAGGTACGTGATGTTCTGTGCAAATATTTAATAAATCAATCGAATAACGGTAGTTATTCGCCATCATGTACTGGCCATCTGTTTCCATGGTGTCTGAACAGGCGCCTTCATGGAAAACTGCTGTGGCTTTACCGAAGTGCCCTTTAGAAAAAGCTGTCAAGAATTCAGACTTATCCAAATAATCGGCAATCTCTAAATCCGCTAAATTACGATATTTATCGGCTGGGTTTAATTCATCGACTGCGATGATATTTTTGATGCCTCGGGCATTCAAACCCTGAATAATATTTGCGCCAATGAATCCTGCTGCGCCAGTCACAATGTAAGTCATTGCAATTCCTCTAATGAAACAGTTGCTGTGCCCAATTTACCCACCACGATACCACCCGCCTTATTGGCCAAATTCATCGCCTTACCAGGCGCCCAACCAGCAGCCAAGGCAACAGCCATGGCGGCAATCACTGTATCACCTGCACCTGAGACATCAAACACTTCTCTGGCTTGAGCCTTGACGTGCTCCACACCCTTGGCCGTGAATAAACTCATGCCCTCTTCGGACCGGGTCAAAAGCAAGGCATCCAGTTTCAATGTTTCTCTTAATGCTTGTGCTTTTTTTGTCAAATCTGCTTCATCCTTCCAACGCCCAACGACTTCACGAAGTTCTGCGCGATTAGGGGTGATCATGGAAGCTGACTGATACTTACTGTAGTCATCCCCCTTGGGGTCTACCAGAACATACTTGCCAGCTGCTTTTGCAGCCGCAATCATTTGTGTGACATGAGTCAAACCGCCCTTGCCATAGTCAGAGAAAACAACTGCATCAACGTCGTTTAATAAAGATTGGAATTGCTCCAATTTATTCAATAGAGCTTCATGTGTTGGAGCTTTTTCAAAATCCAAACGAATCAATTGTTGTTGACGGGCAACAACCCTTAATTTAACTGTGGTTTTTAGATTTGGGTCGCGTTGCAAATAACTTTTAACGCCTTGCTCTTGCAACAAGCGCTCAATTATTTTTCCAGACTCATCATCACCTACCACGCCCAAAATTGAAATTTGCGCGCCCACACTGGCAGCATTTCTGGCAACGTTTGCAGCACCACCCAAGCGCTCATCTTCCTTGCTCACCAAAACAACTGGTACCGGAGCTTCTGGAGAAATTCTTTCGGTATCACCAAACCAATAACGATCCAACATAACATCGCCCACAATCAATAAGCGAGCTTTTTTAAATGCTTGAATATCGGATGAAGAAAGTTGAATGTCCATGGCGATTAATTTTCTTTTAAATATTTTGGATGTTTTTTATGTTTTGGATCATTTAGCTATTTATATTGACTCAATATAGCAGGCTTACATGGATGGACCCGAAGGAGCAGATCCTTCACCGCGTCTTGGAGAATAAGCTTCCCAATGATTGCACCCTGGGCACTGCCAATAAAAACGCTTGGCTCTGAATCCGCAATTACCGCAAGTGTAGCGAGCCAGAGTATTGGTTCTTTGTTTCAATAAATCCAAGGATGCTTTGAATTCTTGAGCGGCTTTGGTGTCCTTAGCCACCTCAGCCATGGTCAAGCGAGCCTGAGCTCTCAGAGCCATGGCGCTTAAGCTAGGTGTATGGCGCATCACTTCGGTCATCAAAGATTCAGCCTGAGGCACTCCGCGCAAAGCCATCACATGTTTAAAAGTGATATCAAGAAGCTCTCCACCAGCTTGGGTTTCTAATGTATCTATAAGCACTTGCAGGCCTTCTTCAACCTTACCAAGAACTTGATGGACATTGATCCAACGATTGGCCAATAAATGTAGGTAAGCCGGGTGATTCTTGGCAATCAGCGACCAAACCTCAATAGCTTGAGTGAGTTGATTCTGCGCCACCAAACAATCACCTTGCAAAATGATTGCGCGCGGATGATTGGGTGAACTTTGCATAGCCAATTCAACATGCTTTGTGGCAGCAGCAAGATCCTTGCGGCGCAAAGCTTCATCAGCCAACTCACAATGAAAATGAGCGATTTCCTTTTCACGCCCCTTATTTTGCAATGCCTCTAGCTCTTGAGATGCCACAATGGCTTTGGCCCAGTCTTTTTCAACTTGGTACATCTCAAGAAGACTTTCTTTAGCAGGAATACCAAATTTGCTTTGAGGGCTGACGCGATTCAAAGAAGTCTCTGCGCGATCCAATAAACCAGCTCTTAAAAAGTCGCGGCCCAATTCGTAAGCAGCATGATCACGATGTCTTGATGGCAAATCATCTCTGTTTGCTAAGTGTTGATGAACACGAATAGCGCGCTCAGTTTCACCGCGCCTTCTAAACAGACTACCCAACGCAAAATGTAATTCGGTGGTTTCGGGGTCTAGTTGAGCAATTTGAACAAGCGCATCAATGGCTTTATCTGGCTCCTCGTTGAGCAAAAGATTCAAACCTTTGAAGGTTGACTTCTGCTGAGCCAAACGCTCAATTTCATTTTCACGCTTCTCTAAACGCATGTCCCAGCGAGCACCCACCCAACCCAAAGCAAAAATAATTGGGAGGGCAAATAACCACCAGGTTTCTATCTGCAACACGATTTATCTACGATCTTGTTGTGAACGGCGAATCGTCAAACCACTGAGCAAAGTCAGCAAGATGCCCGCTATGAATGCGATGAATAAGACAAGAATCAATGGAATGTCCCAATTGATGCCTGGAATAAGATGAAAATTAACTTGATGTGTATTGCCAAGTGCCAGCAATACTAAAAATATGAAAATAAGGATTCTTCCAATGATCCGCAATGCTCTGAATGCGGCATTCAGAAAAGCGGTCATTCTTTAGAGTCGTCTTTCTTAGGGAAATCAACCCTCTCACGCAACTCTTTGCCTGGCTTAAAGTGTGGCACATGCTTAGCAGGAACCATCACAGCTTCACCAGATTTAGGGTTTCGTCCTTGACGTGGTGGACGGTGGTGCATCACAAAACTGCCAAAGCCACGTAACTCGATCCGTTTGCCTTCGGCCAATGCTTGTGACATGGTGTCGAGCAATGTTTTAACGGCCAACTCTACATCCCGCGGCAATAGCTGTGGGAATGCCTGAGCCAATCGCTCTACCAATTCTGATCGGGTGATTGTGGATGAATCACTGCGTTCTAAATCGTCCATAACTCAACAATATTCTTTTTAATTGGTTTTGAGAATCCCCACCCTTAAAAAGAGCGGGGATTTTCCATTACATTACACCAAAGTAGTTATTAGCTACCCTGATTGTCCATCTTAGCTTTTAGCAATGCACCAAGATTAGTGGTACCTGCACTAGCTTCGTTCTGCAACTTACTCATGGTCTGTTGCTGATCGGCGCTGTCTTTAGCTTTAATAGACAAATTGATGCTGCGTGACTTGCGGTCAATATTGATGATCATTGCATTCACAGCGTCACCTTCTTTTAGCAAGTTACGGGCATCTTCAACGCGATCTGTTGAGATTTCAGAAGCGCGCAAATAGCCTTCAACTTCGTCCGCCAACAAAATCACGGCACCCTTAGCATCAACACTCTTCACAGTACCGTCAACGATGCTGCCTTTGTCGCTGGTTGATGTGTAGTTATTGAATGGGTCACCAGACATCTGTTTGATGCCCAATGAGATACGCTCTTTTTCAACGTCGATAGCCAAAACAACTGTCTCAACTTCGTCACCTTTTTTGTACTTGCGAACAGCTTCTTCGCCAGTCTCTTGCCATGACAAATCTGATAAGTGAACTAGACCATCGATACCGCCTGGCAAGCCAATGAACACGCCAAAGTCAGTGATTGACTTGATCGCGCCAGTTAACTTCTCACCTTTTTGGTGTGCACGAGCAAATTCATCCCATGGATTTGGTTTGCATTGCTTCATACCCAAGCTGATACGACGCTTGTCTTCATCAATATCAAGAACCATTACTTCAACTTCAACGCCCAACTGAACAACTTTGCTTGGCGCAACGTTCTTGTTTGTCCAATCCATTTCAGAAACGTGTACCAAACCTTCGATACCAGTTTCAATCTCAACGAATGAACCGTAGTCAGTCAAGTTAGTAACCTTACCGAACAAACGTGTGTTTGGTGGGTAACGACGTGCGATACCTACCCATGGATCATCGCCCAATTGCTTGATACCCAATGACACACGGTTTTTATCTTGATCGTACTTAAGAATTTTTGCTGTTACTTCTTGACCAACAGTCAACATCTCGCTCGGGTGACGAACACGACGCCATGCCAAGTCAGTGATGTGTAACAAGCCGTCAACACCACCAAGATCCACGAACGCGCCGTAGTCAGTGATGTTCTTAACGATACCTTGAACCACAGTACCTTCTTTAAGATTTTGAAGCAATTTAGCGCGCTCTTCACCTTGGCTAGCTTCAACCACTGCGCGACGAGACAACACCACGTTATTACGCTTGCGATCAAGCTTAATAACTTTGAATTCCATTGTTTTGCCTTCGTATGGAGATGTGTCCTTGATAGGACGTGTATCCAACAAAGAACCTGGCAAGAAGGCACGAATACCATTCACCATCACAGTCAAACCACCTTTTACCTTGCCTGTTACAGCACCAGTAACGAGTTCGCCTTGTTCCAAGGCCTTCTCTAGGTTCAACCAAGAAGCTAAACGCTTCGCTTTGTCACGTGACAACACTGTGTCGCCGTAACCGTTTTCTAGAGCGTCAATCGCTACAGAAACGAAATCGCCTGGTTGAACTTCAACTTCACCTTGATCGTTAAGGAATTCCTCAACAGAGATAAAAGCTTCAGATTTCAAACCGGCATTTACCACCACGAAGTTATGATCAATACGCACAACTTCAGCGGAAATAACTTGACCAGCCTTCATATTAGAGCGGGCTAGGGATTCTTCAAATAGAGCTGCAAAAGATTCAGACATGAGTTTTCACTATAAAGCCGTCAAAAGACTCGACGGGTTAGATTGCACATACCAGCACTCGCGTGGCAAGGACTGGCTCCTTGTTTTCCTCAGTGACCTCGAGCTTTTTTAAGAAGCTTGATGCCACTTCAGAACTTGATTCACTGCCTCTTCGATCGTCATTGACGTGGTGTCGAGGTGATGAGCCCCTTCAACAGCCTTTAGTGGCGAATTGCTGCGATTTGCATCGCGCGCATCCCGTTCACGTAAATCCTGCAAAAGGACCTGAATATTAGCAGAAAAGCCCTTAGCTATCAATTGTTTATAGCGTCTATCAGCCCTTGCCTCAGCACTGGCGGTTAAAAAGACTTTGGTGGCCGCATCGGTAAAAATCACGCTCGCCATGTCTCTACCATCTGCCACCAAACCAGGTTTTTGCCTAAAAGCTCGCTGTCTTGAAACCAAAGCATTTCTGACGCCGGTATGAACAGCGACCTCTGAAGCGCGCTTCCCCATCTCTTCTTGGCGTATTTGATCCGTGACATCCTCACCCGCAAGAAATACTCTATCCCCTTGAAAATTAACATTTAAATTTTCAGCAATGGGGATTAAATCAGGCTCAGAGGCTGTTGAAACACCCACCTTGGAGCTGGCCAAACCAACCAGTCGATAAAGAGCACCACTGTCTAAATAGTGATATCCCAAGCGCTCAGCCACTAACTGAGCAACTGTTCCCTTACCAGAGGCAGTGGGTCCATCAATGGCTATCACGGGGATCAAAGTGTTGGAATTTTGGGTCATTTTTGATGATTTTTAGGTTTTTAAGCCTGGGTGAAGGCTTTTTTAAAGTATAAATATTTCTTAATGTGAAATGATCAATGCTGTAATTTAGCCACAAAATCAGCCATTGATAGACAAGAAGTGAGTCCCGGAGATTCCATACCAAGCAAATTAATCAATCCAGGCACCCCATGATCATTCTCGGTTTGAATCAAAAAGTCAGCCGATGGATCTTGAGGGCCGCTGATTTTTGGACGAATTCCGGTATACGAAGGGTTCACTTCCTTGTTTAGCACGGCTGGGTAATAGCGAGCGACTGCATCAATGAAACGTTGGCGACGAGAATCATCAAAGGCGTAGTCAACAGAATCGATCCATTCAATGTCAGGTCCGAATCTAACTTGACCACCCATATCCAAAGTGACATGAACACCCAAGTAACCATGACCCGCCACTGGATAAATCAAATGCTTGAATGGACTCTTGCCACTCATCGTGAAGTAATGGCCAATGGCATAGTACGGTTTAGGAATCGCCGATTCCCGAATCCCTTCAATGGATCGCGCAACATCACAAGCATATAAACCTGCGGCATTGATCACCGTTTTTGCCAGTATCAAACTTTGATCGGCATCGCCCAATTGAATTTGAATGCCATTCGACACAGAACGCCCAGAAACCACGGGTGAATTAACAATGAAATTTCCGCCAGCGTTTTCAAAATCACCCAAGAGTGAGAGCATCAAAGCATGACTGTCGATGATCCCTGAGCTTGGCGAGAAAACAGCGCCAAACGCTTGCACTTCGGGCTCCAATTCTTTCAACTCTGCCTGACTGATTCTTCTTAAATCATCAACACCATTGGCTCGAGCAGATTCAATGTATGCATCTAATTTATTTAACTCGTCTTCTTGACTGGCCACAATGAGCTTGCCAATTTGTTGATGAGGAATTGATCTTTCTTTTGCGTAGGCATACAACATCTGCTTGCCTTGGACGCAATGAAACGCTTTAAGAGAACCTGCCGGATAGTAGATACCTGCGTGGATTACCTCAGAGTTTCTAGAACTCGTTTCCATACCAAAGGCATCATTTCTTTCTAAAAGAATGACTTCACGACCTTCGAGTTGAAGTTTTCTGGCCACAGCTAGACCGATCACTCCCGCACCAATAACGATGACATCGCATTCAAAGTCATGTGCGGTTTTCATGATCGAGTCAATTAGATTGATTTTGCAATTTGAGAAAACTCTTTGAAATACTCTGGGAATGTTTTTGCCACACAAGCAGGATCATTGATCCTGATCCGCAAAGGTCCAAGAGCGGCCAAAGAAAAACACATCGCCATGCGATGATCATCATACGTATCAATGCCTTGGACTGGAGACTGCCAATGTTTTGGCGGTGTGATCTGAATGTAGTCATCACCTGAATCAACCATCGCACCAACTTTTCTTAACTCATTGGCCATCGCAGCAATGCGATCTGTCTCTTTGACTTTCCAACTTGCAATACCTGTTAGCTTGGTAGATCCTTCAGCAAACAAAGCTGCCACAGCCAAGGTCATTGCCGCATCAGGTATTGCCAAACAATTGAGCTCAATGCCTTGCAACTTCCCGCTGGGCGTATCGACACCTCTGACCTCAATCCAATCATCGCCCGCCATCACATTGGCGCCCATTTGATTGAGCGCCTCGGCAAAAGCCACATCGCCTTGAATACTGTTTCTACCAACGCCAGTGACTCTCACAGGGCCTTGAGAAATAGCGCCGGCCGCCAAAAAATAAGAAGCAGATGAAGCATCACCTTCAACATAGAGTGTGCCTGGACTACTGTACGGTTGACCACCATTGGCCGGAATATAGAATTTCTGCCAGTTGTCATTGCGCACATCAACACCAAATCGTTTCATTAACTTCAAGGTGATATCAATGTACGGTTTTGAGATCAGCTCACCAATCACCTCGATACAAATTTCATTTTTAGCAACGAGAGGTAATGACATCAACAAAGCTGTTAAGAACTGGCTAGAGACATCCCCGCGCACTTTGATCAATTCATTGGTGCGAATTTGCCCTTGAGAGATTTTCAGTGGCGGATAACCCTCTTGTTGCTCATAAGCCACTTGAGCGCCCACCATTCGCAAGCCATCGACCAAATCACCAATCGGTCTTTCATGCATGCGGGGCACGCCATGCAAACGATAGTCACCGCCTAAAATAGCTAAAGCTGCTGTCAAAGGTCGAATCGCAGTGCCTGCATTCCCCATGAATAAATCTGCTTGTTGATTGGGCAGGCGGCCAGCGCAACCCTGAACCACGCAATCCCCATCAGTCTCATCAATCTTGATACCCAAGGTTTTGAGTGCGGCACGCATCACTTGCGTGTCATCGGCATCCAACAATCCTTTTAAGCGAGTTGCTCCTGAAGCCAGGGCTGACAGAAGTAAGACTCGATTAGAAATACTTTTTGAACCGGGTAAAGCAACTGTTCCTTCAGCTTTGATGTATGGCCCTAATTCAATAAACTCAATCACACCAGAACTCATCAACGACCTTCCCACTTTTGGCGTTCAGCACTGGCGCGCGTAAAAGCTTTCAATAAAGCATCGCCATCTTCCTTGGCAATCATGTCTCTCAGTTGCTTGGTTAAGTTGAGGTATTGATCCATCTCTTTTAATAGCGCTGTTTTATTGGCCAAACTGATGTCGCGCCACATCTCAGGGCTTGAAGCCGCAATTCTTGTGAAATCTCTGAAGCCAGCACCAGCATGACCTAATTTGACATTCGCATCTTCTGAGTTAGCCACCTGCAACATCAAAGCAAAAGATAAAACGTGAGGCAAATGAGAAATCGCAGCGAACACAGCATCATGTTGCAAAGACGACATGCGATGAGTGTTGGCGCCCGTGCCTAACCAAAATTCATTGATTGCCTCAACAGCAGCAGGTGCATTTTCTTGCAGTGGGCAAATGATCACTTCTCTACCTTGATACAAATCTGCTTTGGCAGCAATGGCACCATGTTGTGCCCCACCCGCGATTGGATGAGCCGGAATAAATTGCGCTACTTTGTCACCCAAAGCAGTTTTCGCTGCCATGATCACATCGGTCTTAGTGCTACCTGCATCAGTGATCAAAGCATTTTGTTTTAGGTGTGGCTCAATCGCATGAAGGATGCTGAAAGTTTGCGCAACCGGCACGCACACCACGATCACATCTGATTCTTTGGCGCACTGCTCAAGACTCACCACTTGATCAATCGCCCCAAGCTTGATAGCCTCATTTAAATTCGCCTCTGAAC
>Ga0209550_10002064_pt1 | contig 19386 bp, 17 predicted proteins | sample LauGreSuBDMM15SN_2_FD_187567 | JGI IMG/M metagenome (GOLD analysis project Ga0209550, IMG submission 187567) | Freshwater lake microbial communities from Lake Michigan, USA - Su13.BD.MM15.SN (SPAdes) (version 5) | ecosystem: Environmental > Aquatic > Freshwater > Lake | place: Lake Michigan...
ATTAATAGCCTGGTACCAGGAGCATAAACGTGATTTGCCTTGGCGGCATAGCACCAATCCCTATGTGCTCTGGCTATCTGAAATTATTTTGCAACAAACCAGGGTCGATCAGGGTTTACCTTATTTTCATCGATTTTTAGCTCATTACCCAACTATTGCCGATTTTGCTGCTGCTAGTGAGGGCGAAATTTTAAACGATTGGCAAGGCTTGGGCTATTATTCGAGAGCTAGGAACATGCACCACACTGCTAAAATGGTTATGGAGCAGTTTGATGGACGCTTTCCTAGTGCTTATGATGATTTAGTCCTCTTGAAAGGTGTAGGAGAGTATACAGCTGCTGCAATTTCTTCTTTTTCGAACAATGAGGCAAGGGCTGTACTTGACGGCAACGTGTTTCGTGTTTTGGCACGATATTTTGGAATAGATACACCCATAAATTCCAGCGAAGGAAAAAAACAATTTTCGGCATTGGCGCAAGAACTATTACCTCCAAAATTTGCTGGTGTATACAATCAAGCCATTATGGAGTTTGGTGCTTTGCAGTGCAAACCCAAAAATCCACTTTGCGAAACTTGCCCATTGCGTACTAGTTGTACTGCTTTTGCCACCAATCAAATTCAAAATTTGCCTCTAAAATTGAAACAAAAGCCGGCTCGGGAACGGTTTTTTAACTATATAGTTTTGATACATGGCGATAGCATTGCCATGCAACAACGCGGTGCTAGCGATATTTGGCAAGGGTTGTATGAATTTCCTTTACTCGAAAGCCGTACAGCACTTTCACCCGGAGAATTGGTTTGTACGGACGATTTTAAACAAAAATTTAGTGACCTTAGCCATATTAAATGGGTGCATGGGCCTGTCAAACATTTGTTATCCCATCAACGTATATTTGCACAATTTGTGGTAATGGAAGTATCGGGTACTTATTTTTTAGCTAATAAGGAGCAGTTTTTACCCTTGGCAGAATTAGAAAATTTAGCACAACCAAAATTGATTTTTGAATTTATAATAAAATTATTTACTTTCAAATTAAATTAATTAAATCTAAAAGATATGTCTGGAATTAACAAAGTTATTTTAGTTGGACATTTGGGCAAGGACCCTGAAGTTCGACATTTGGATAGCGGCTCAAGCATGGTTAGTTTTTCGCTAGCCACTTCAGAAAGCTATACAACTAAAGATGGTAAAAAAGTAGAGCAAACAGAATGGCACAATGTAGTAATTTGGCGTGGGTTGGCTGAAATTGCTGCAAAATACCTTCGAAAGGGAAAGTTGATTTATTTAGAAGGGAAACTTCGTACCCGTGCTTATGATGATAAGGAGGGGAATAAGCGCTATACTACCGAAATAGTTGCCGATAATTTTACCATGCTTGGTCGTAAAAGCGATTACGATGGTAGTAAATCTCCTGCAGAAAGAAACCCCGAGGAGTTGCCCGTAGATTTTGATGAATCGGCTCCCGATGACGATTTACCATTTTAGGCCATAAAAAAACCCTGAAGTATGCTTCAGGGTTTTTTTATGATGAACTATTTTCGCTTATTTTTTCGCTTGTTCCATATAATCAATCGCTAGATTAGCCAAGGCTTTTATGCCTAAAGTAAAGCCACTTTCATCAATAAAAAAATCTGGTGTATGGTGTGATGGCGTTTTTAGCGGATCGCCTCCTTTAGGCATGCCTCCCAAAAAGATAAATAATCCTGGTACTTTTTCTTGGTAAAACGAAAAATCTTCGGCGCCTGTAACTGCGGGCTTCAATTTAATATTTTGGCTACTGGCTAGCTTTTGCAGCGTAGGTAGCATTTGAGCAGTTAAGTTAAGATCGTTATACGTTACCGGATAATGTACACTAAACGGAATTTTCACTTCAGCCGTTGCACCTGCTGCCTCAGCAGTTTTGGTGGCTATGGTTTTTATGCGTTCAATAAATAATTGCTCATCTTCTTTGCTCAGATTACGTACGGTACCCATAAGTTCAACCTCTTCGGGTATAATATTAGAGCGTACACCTCCATGAATAGACCCTATGGTTACTACCCCAGCATTTTCTGTTACATTTAAATTTCTACTTACAACGGTTTGTAAGGCATTTATAATTTGTGCCGATACTACAACCGGATCTACCGATGACCATGGATATGCTCCATGGGCTTGGCGACCTTTTACTGTAATTTTCATATCGTTTACGCTAGCCATCGTACCACCCGGGCGATAGGTAATTGTTCCTACCGGTGTTTGCGAATTAATGTGTAAACCAAAGGCTACATCTACATGTGGGTTTTCCATCACGCCTTCTTTAATCATTAATTCAGCTCCACCTTCTTCGCCAAATGGCGGGCCCTCTTCTGCAGGCTGAAAAATAAATTTTACCGTTCCTTTAAGCTCACTTTTTAAACTACTAAGCACTTGGGCTACACCCATGAGCATGGCCGTATGCGAATCGTGACCGCAGGCGTGCATTACCCCAACGCTTTGCCCGTTAAAGGTCGATTTTACTTTAGATGCAAAAGCAACAGGAGTTCTTTCTGTTACTGGTAGTGCATCCATATCGGCACGCAAGGCTACTACGGGCCCGGGTTTACCACCTTTTAAAATACCCACAACACCTGTTTTACCCACACTTGTTTTTACTTCTATACCTAAAGACTTCAGATAATTTGCTACGATGCCTGCCGTACGGAATTCGTTATTACCCAATTCTGGGTGTTCGTGAAAATCGCGACGCCAAGCAATTACTTGTCCTTCAATTTTACCGGCCGATTTGCTAATTTTTGATTTTAGAGCCTCGGTTTGTGCAGCTGCTGAGAAGGAAACTCCCAAGAGTAAGAAAAGTATGGCTTTTTTCATGGATGTAGGTTTGAACTCTAAATGTATTAAAATCTATATAAAATAAAAAAGCCAGATTTAGGTCTGGCTTTTAATAGAAGGTTAGTTTAACTTATGTTGTTGTTTTAATGCTCAATTCTTTCAACTGTTCTTCAGAAATAGTAGATGGCGAATCAATCATTACATCGCGGCCCGAATTATTTTTAGGAAAGGCAATCACATCGCGGATAGAATCTAAGCCAGCGAAAATTGAAACCAACCTATCGAAACCAAAGGCAATGCCACCATGCGGAGGAGCACCAAATTCAAAGGCTTCTAATAAAAAGCCAAATTGCTTTTGAGCTTCTTCGGGGCTAAAGCCCAAGTGTTTAAACATAATAGATTGTAAGGCTCTATCGTGAATACGAATAGAACCGCCACCAATTTCGGTTCCGTTCACAACCATATCGTAGGCATTGGCTCGTACGTTGCCGGGTTGGCTGTCTAGTAAGGCAATATCTTCTGGCTTTGGTGAGGTAAACGGATGGTGCATGGCATGGTAACGGCCACTTTCTTCGTCCCATTCCAATAGCGGAAAATCCAGTACCCAAAGTGGAGCGAAGGTGTTTTTATCACGCAGGCCTAATTGGTTACCTACCTCTAAACGCAATTCGTTGAGTTGTTTACGAGTTTTTTCGGCAGGGCCGGCCATTACTAAGATCAAATCGCCGGGTTTTGCATCAAATGCAGTAGCCCAAGCTTTTAATTTTTCTTCGCTGTAAAATTTATCTACCGATGATTTTAAGGTTCCATCAGTTTGGTAACGGCAGTACACCAATCCGGTGGCGCCTACTTGCGGACGTTTTACAAAATCGGTTAATTCGTCTAACTGCTTGCGGGTATACTCGGCACAGCCCTCAGCTTTAATACCAACTACCAATTCGGCGGCATCAAATACCGAAAAATCAGCCCCTTTTACTACGTCGTTTAGTTCTACAAAGTGCATCCCAAAACGGGTATCGGGTTTATCCGATCCGTATAAACGCATGGCATCGGCGTAAGTCATACGAGGTACAGCGCCTAAATCAATGCCTTTAACGTTTTTAAAGAGTTGTTTAATTAAGCCTTCAAATACGTTTAAAATATCTTCTTGTTCAATAAAAGCCATTTCGCAATCAATCTGAGTAAATTCAGGTTGCCGGTCGGCACGTAAATCTTCGTCGCGGAAACATTTTACAATTTGGAAATAGCGATCGAAGCCCGATACCATTAACAATTGCTTAAAGGTTTGGGGCGATTGGGGTAAGGCATAAAATTCGCCGGCATTCATGCGGCTTGGTACCACAAAATCGCGGGCACCTTCTGGCGTCGATTTAATTAATACCGGAGTTTCTACTTCAATAAAGTCTAACCCATCGAGGTATCGGCGTACTTCTTGTGCCATTTTGTGGCGAAGCACTAAATTATTACGAACCGGGTTGCGGCGTAAATCGAGGTAGCGGTATTTCATCCGCAGCTCGTCGCCGCCATCGGTTTCATCTTCAATTAAAAATGGAGGAAGCTTAGCTGGATTTAAAATAGTAATAGCCGAAACGCTAATTTCTATTTCGCCAGTAAGCATTTTTAAGTTTTTGCTCGAACGCTCAATTACGGTTCCTTGTACGTTTATTACAAACTCACGGCCTAGTTCACGGGCTTTGGCACGTAACTCGGCATTGTCATCAGTATTAAAAGCCAATTGGGTAATCCCGTAGCGGTCGCGAATATCCACAAAGGTCATTCCGCCTAAATCACGTGATTTTTGCACCCAGCCGCAAAGGCTAATTTCTTTTCCTAAATCTGCTAAGGTTAATTCTCCGCAAGTGTGTGTTCTGAGCATAGTATTGCAAAAGTATTATTTCTGACGCAATTTGTACCTAAAATTCAGAATAATAGTCTAACTTTGAGCAATCAAATAGGGGTGCCTTGTTTCTTGCAAACACAAAAACGGGCTGAGAATATACCCATCTGTTAGTTCCTATTATTTTGAACTATCAGAACACCTGATCCGGATAATGCCGGCGTAGGGAAGGTAAAAATTTAATAAAAGTTGCTTTTACCCCTTTAAAGCAATTGTTAAATTTTAAAGTCATAAAAATGAAAAAAGGATTATTTTTTGCGCTGTTGGCGATACTATTGCCGGTTCTTGCTTTTGCGCAACTTACTTTTAGCGGAAAAGTATTAGATGCACGAACACAATTGGGACTAGTGGGTGCCACGGTAAGTGTTGGCTCTAATCAAACTTTTGCCACCAACGGCCAAGGGCTATTTTCGTTTACCGGTCTTGCAGCCGGAAACTATGTGCTAAAAGTTAGTTTTGTAGGCTATCAAGCTATAGAAAAAACCATTACTTTACCAGCCGAAGCTCAAGTAGAAATCGTGCTAAAACCCAATATTTTCCCTGGCGATGAAGTGGTAATTAAAGCTATCAGAGCCACTGAGCAGAGCGCTACAACTTATACAAACCTTACTAAAGCGGTTTTAGAAAAAAATAATACAGGCCAAGATTTACCCTATATGCTCAATCAAACACCAGGTGTGGTGGTGAGCTCAGATTCCGGTACAGGTATTGGTTATACAGGCCTCCGTATTCGGGGCAGCGATGCTTCTCGAATAAATGTAACGCTAAATGGTATTCCATTTAACGATCCTGAAAGCCAGGCTACCTATTTTGTGAATTTACCCGATTTTGTTTCTTCGGTAGATAATATACAGGTGCAACGAGGAGTGGGCACCTCTACGAACGGTGCTGGTGCTTTTGGGTCTAGTATAAACATACAAACCACCGTTCGCAGAGATTCGGCCTATACCGAGCTAAACAATACCTTGGGTTCTTACCATACCCAAAAAAACACCTTTAATTTTGGTACGGGGCTAATAAACAATCAGTTCACTTTTGATGGTCGTTTATCCAGAATTCAGTCTGATGGGTATATCGATAGGGCGTCATCTAAACTAAAATCATACTTTTTAAGTGGTGCTTGGTATGGTGCCAACACCCTTATTCGGGCTAATGTATTTTCGGGTCAGGAAAAAACCTACCAAGCATGGAATGGTGTTCCAGAATCAGAATTGGCAAACAACAGAACCTACAATGCCTACACGTACGCCGATCAAACGGATAATTACACACAAGACCACTATCAACTTTTGTACGCTCACAGCTTTTCGCCTAAACTTTCCTTAAGCGGTGCCTTTCATTATACCTACGGCCGTGGCTATTACGAAGAATATAAAGCCGATCAAGATTTTGCCGATTATGGATTAAGCCCCGTGCTGATTGGCGGAAACACCATTTCTCAAACAGATTTAATCCGCCGCCGTTGGTTAGATAACGATTTTTACGGTAGTACCTTTGCCTTAAATTATACGCCTAAAAACGGATTAGATTTCACCCTGGGGGGCGCTTACAACGAATACAAAGGTCGCCATTTTGGCGAAATTATTTGGGCAACTTATGCTTCTGATAGCCAAATTCGCCAACATTACTACGATAACGATGGCTTTAAAACTGATTTTAATGTGTATGGAAAATCAACCTGGCAACGTGGCCGCTGGGTAGCCTATGCCGATGTGCAATATCGCCGGGTGAATCACGAATTTGTGGGCTACGATACCAATTTGCAAAACATTCAGCAAGCAGTATCCCTAAATTTCTTCAATCCGAAGGTGGGATTAAGTTATCAAATCAATCCTCAGGAGCAGCTTTATGCTTCCTTGGCGGTAGCTAATAAAGAACCCAACCGTAACGATTTTGTGAATGCTACACCGGCTAGTCGCCCAGTATCCGAACGTCTAACCGATATAGAAGCGGGCTATCGTTTTAGTCGTAGCAATTTCAGGGCAGCGCTAAACGGTTATTTTATGAAGTACAACAACCAACTTATTTTAACCGGCGCCATAAATGATGTAGGCGAATATAGCCGCAGCAATGTGCCAGATAGTTATCGCCTAGGTTTGGAGCTAGATGCTAACTTAAAACTAAGTGAAAAATGGTCTTGGAAAGCCAACATAGCTTGGAGTCAAAATAAAATTAAACGCTTTACCAATTATATTGATGATTACGATAATGGTACTCAGATAGGCACAGAATATACACATACTGATATTGCTTTTTCGCCAGCAATTGTTGCTTCTGGAGAATGGGATTATGTACCTTTTAAAAATGCCGAAATTGCGTTTATTGGCAAATACGTGAGTCGTCAATATTTAGACAATACCGCCAATAAGGCACGCCAACTAAACGACATGCTGGTTCATAACCTACGTTTTCAGTATAATTTCAACTTAAAATCGATTAAAAATATTGGCCTAACCCTGTTGGTGAATAATGTTTTTAACAAGAAATACGAGGCCAATGGTTATACCTTTAGTTATATTTCAGGGGGTAATTTCACTACCGAAAACTACTATTATCCGCAGGCTACACGTAATTTCTTAATTTCTTTAAACCTGAAGTTTTAACGATATTTGCACCATAATAAATGTCCCATGAGCAGAATTCAAAACCTCCTATTTACCTGCCTATTTTTTAGTGCAGTACTTGCACAAGCACAATCTAAACCGACTAACACTTCTTTACCGAGACCAAAATTGGTAGTAGGCTTGGTGGTAGATCAAATGCGTTGGGATTTTTTGTATCGTTATTACGACCGCTACCAATCGGGTGGTTTTAAGCGCATGCTCAACGAAGGTTTTTCTTGCGAAAATACTATGATTGATTATATTCCTACGGTAACCGCTATCGGCCATACGACCATTTATACCGGTTCGGTACCGGCCATTCATGGCATTGCTGGTAACGATTTTATTATCCAAAAAACCGGAAAATCGATGTACTGTACCGAAGACGAAACGGTACAAACTGTAGGTAGTACGTCCAAAGCCGGACAAATGTCGCCTCGTAATTTATTAACTACCACCATAACCGATGAGTTAAAGTTGGCCACCAATTTCAAATCAAAAGTAATTGGTATTGCCTTAAAAGACCGCGGGGGTATTTTGCCTGCAGGCCATAGTGCTGATGCAGCTTACTGGTACGATGATTTAACAGGCGGCTGGATAACCAGCACCTATTATATGAAGGATTTGCCTGCTTGGGTGAAAAATTTTAACGATCAGAAAAAAGCCGAAAGCTATTTAAAGCAAAACTGGAATACCCTATATTCAATAGATACCTACACGCAAAGTTTTAAAGATAACAATCCCTATGAAGGCAAACTGGCAGGGAATAATCAACCGGTATTTCCTATAATTTTAAATCAGGGTGGGCTACCTAATTATAAACTCCTACGCACTACACCATACGGGAATTCACTTACGCTAGATATGGCTAAAGCGGCCATTGAAAATGAGCAATTGGGTAAAAATACGGTAACCGATTTCTTAGCTGTAAGTTTATCGTCTACCGATTATATTGGCCATACCTTTGGTCCGAATTCTATTGAAGTAGAAGATACCTATTTGCGCTTAGACCAAGATTTTGCTAAATTTTTCGCCTATTTAGATAAAACTGTTGGCAAAGGCAATTATACCGTATTTCTTTCTGCCGATCATGGTTGTGCAACCAACCCAACTTTGTTGAACGACCAAAAAATTCCGGCAGGTTTATGGCCGGAAACCAAAATCATGGCCGGCCTTAATAGCTTGTTAGTGGAAAAATATCAAACTAAAAAATTGGTATTGAGTTTAGATAATTACCAAGTAAATTTAAATAACCTAGCCATTGCCGAGGCTAAGTTAAACGAACAAGCTATCATTTCTGATTGCATTGCATACCTGCAAAGCCAAGAAGGAGTGGCCAATGCAATTGATCAAAAGGCGGTGCAACAAGCCCCTATTCCTGATGTGTTACGTAGCCGAATTATTAATGGGTATTATGCCGAACGCAGCGGAGCCATCCAACTCATTTTACAACCCGGTTGGTTTGCCGGTTATGGCGCTACGGGAACTACTCATGGAAGTTGGAACCCTTACGATGCGCATATTCCAATGGTGTTTATGGGTTGGGGGGTAAAACATGGCAAAACCAATGCACCTACTTACATGACCGATATTGCAGCCACCTTGGCGGCACTATTGCATGTACAAATGCCCAACGGCAGCATTGGCACTCCGGTAAACGAACTTATTAAATAGATGTCGTCGCACCATATCGTTCGAGAAAGACAAGAGCCAGCCCTACTCATTGTCAATTTGGCGCATTTCGCTAACGAACAATTGGGCCAATTACTAGAGTGGAGCCCAACCGTTATGGTAACCGAAGAAGTGTATGAATATGCCGATTCTTTAGGAATTAAAATTGATGCCGTAGTTACTAAAAATCGAAATTTTAATGCACAAGAGCACACCCATATCGTGCTTACCGAATACGAGCCATTAGAAGATGCTTTGAAATATTTGGTGGCCGAAGGGTATCCGGCCGTAAATGTTATTGCCAAAGAATTTTTGCTGAAAGACTACGTGTTATTTGTTGATATCATCAATCTGGTGATTTTCACCTCCGGTAAAAAAATTATGCCTATCCGTTCCGGATTTAGTAAATGGCAAATAGGTGGGCAAAAGGTACACTTGCTGCACGATGCCAAACAGTTGCAAATAGAAGGCTTAAAGCACCTCGGCTTTCATGAATTCGAAACCGAAAAAGATGGCTTTTACGCTCTTAAATTTGAACAACCCTTCTTATTTATTGCCGAAGAATTATGAGTTTGAGTATTCGAAAGGCAAACCCTAGCGATATTTCAACCATTGGTCAATTGGCCGAAGAGAGTTGGTGGCCAGCATACAGTTCTTTTATTTCGGCCGAACAGATTAGCTATATGCTTAACGAGATGTATTCTCCTGAGGCCTTAGTTCAACAGTTTAGCGAAGGAATCACCTTTTTACTAGTCGAGAGAAACGGATTGGCCGTGGGGTTTGCAGCATTTAGTGAAACGAATACCTTGGAGCAGGTGTTTAAGCTGCATAAGCTTTACCTTTTACCAAGCGAACAAGGCAAGGGTACTGGCAAATTGCTGATAGAAGAGGTGGGCTCACAAGCTAAAAAGTTAGGCGGACTTATTTTAGAGCTCAATGTAAACCGCGGTAATAAAGCGGTTGAGTTTTACAAAAAACAAGGGTTTGATATTCACCAAAGCTTGGACATTCCGTATCACACCTTCGTGTTAAACGATTATATAATTCGTAAAGCCTTATAATTTCGGTATCCGCTTTGGCGCATCTTTACCACTCACAATACTTCTAGAACTTAGGGCAATGGCCTTAATGGTAGCCGTAATATTCGAAACATCTAGTGTTTCCAATTCATCATTTACGGTGTGATAAAATTTATCAATGTCAATTTGATCGGTAGAAATGGTATGTGCTGGAACGCCCAATGCCGCTAGGGTTGCGTTGTCGCTGCGGTAAAATAAATTCTGGCTAGGGTACGGGTCCGGATAAAATTTAAAATCGGTACCTTCTAAATTACGTTGTAAAATCTCTCCAAAATCTGAACGTTCGTAGCCGGTAATAAAGGCGTTATTTTTACCAAATTTCGATTCTTTTCCAATCATTTCAATGTTAAACATAGCCACCACATCATCGGGGTTTAGTTTAGAAGAGAAATATCTAGAACCAAAACCACCCACCTCTTCTGCGGTAAAGGCCACAAAAATTAAGGTACGCTCGTTGTTGTTTAGCTTTTTATAATATTTAGCCAATTCAATTACTGCGGTAGTACCCGAAGCATCGTCGTCTGCACCGTTTGCAATAGAATCGCCTTCTACCGCTTTTACAATACCTAAATGATCGTAATGTGCAGAGAAAACTACGTATTCTTTCGCTTTAGATTTGCCGGGAATCACACCGGCCACATTAAATAAAGGGGCTTGATCTATGGTATTGCTTGCCGTAATGCTGTAAGAGCTTGCTACCTGATCACTTAAAATAAATACTACCGAAGTAGCCTTTGGTTTTTCCGCCATACGGGTTCTAAACGAGGCATCGCGAAGACGCTTAAAGGCATCGGCATATTGACGATCAACCCAAACGATGGCCGATTTATTGGCTCGTAAAATTTCGCGGTAGCGATTTACAAATGTTGCTCCGGCGGCTAGTTGAATATTTTCAATACCACTGGCTTCGGTCCAACTTAAATCTTTTTGATCGCTACTAATGAATACCTGATCGGCAGGTAGGGTTGTGCCGTTTAAACTTACTGTAGCAGTGCCCGGCTTTATGCGGTTCATGCTAAAAGATTGTCGGAAGCTAGTTTCTCCTTCGAGCGTTTGTAAGCCAATTTTTTTGAATTCGTTTTCTATAAACGTGGCGGCTTTATCAATCCCTGCCGAAAAAGTGGCTCGGCCTTCCATATCGTCGGCAGTGAGGGTTTTAATAATACGGCTTACATTCTTTTCCTTAATTTTTTCGACAGATTGTGCGAAAATAGTTAGGCTTGTGCCCATAAATAATAGGCTTAATGCTAGTTTTTTCATGTTTTTTATAATTTTTTTAGGAAATCTTGATAGGCCAAGGCCAATCCTTCTTGTAATGCTATACGGTGTTTCCAACCAAGGGTATGCAATTTAGAAACATCCAATAGTTTGCGGGGAGTGCCATCAGGTTTGCTGCTGTCAAACACCAAATCGCCGGTAAAACCTACTACCTCTTTTATCAATAGTGCTAAATCTTTGATGCTTAAATCGTGGCCCGTGCCAATGTTTACCAAACCTGCTTCGTTGTATTCTTGCATTAAAAAATAGCAGGCGTCCGCCAAATCATCGGCAAATAAAAACTCACGTAGCGGGCTGCCCGTTCCCCAAACCGTTACGCTAGTGCCGCCGCTTGTTTTAGCTTCGTGAAATTTGCGAATTAAAGCAGGCAATACGTGCGAATTTTCGGGATGGTAATTATCGTTATAACCATACAAATTAGTAGGCATTACCGAAATAAAATTACAGCCGTACTGGTTGCGGTAGGCATCGCATAATTTAATGCCGGCAATTTTAGCAATGGCATAAGGTTCGTTGGTGGGTTCCAATAAACCCGTTAATAAATACTCTTCTTTTAAGGGTTGTGGTGCTAATTTTGGGTAAATGCAGCTAGAACCCAAAAACAACAATTTTTTCACCCCATGCAGGTATGCTTGGTGTATCACGTTATTCTGGATGGCTAAATTTTCATACAGAAAATCGGCCCGATAGGTATTGTTTGCTACAATGCCACCTACTTTAGCAGCGGCTAAAAAAACATAGTCTGGTTTTTCGCTGTTAAAGAAATCGGCCACGGCTTGTTGGTTGCGTAAATCGAGTTCTTGCGAACTGCGAATGACCAAATTGCTATAGCCCTCGGCTTGTAATTTTCTTAAAATAGCCGAGCCCACCATCCCCCGATGACCGGCTACATATATTTTTGCGTTTTTTTCCACTGTTGCTTCAAAGATAAAACTATTTTTGTTGCCCTAAACTAATGCCATGGGTAAAGATAAACTTCGCAAGTTTGCAGAAATAGAAACATTCACCAATGTATACGAATTAGATGCCGGAAAAGCATTAAAGGGTAGCTGGAGTACAAAGCATTTTAAAAATACTGCTCCCTTAGTATTGGAGTTGGCTTGTGGTAAAGGAGAGTATACCGTAAACTTGGCGCAATTATTTCCCCATAAAAACTTTATTGGCATAGATTATAAAGGCAACCGCATTTGGCGGGGTGCTAAAACCGCCATGGAAGAGGGAATTGATAATGTCGCTTTTTTGCGTATTCAAATAGAACACATACTAGACTATTTTGATAGCGATGAAGTGGGCGAAATCTGGATTACTTTCCCCGATCCGCAGCCACAAATAAGCCGAGAGAAAAAACGCTTAACCGCCCCCCGATTTTTAGAAAAATATAAAGTGCTTCTTCAAGAAGCAGCCCCTATTAATTTAAAAACAGATAACGACGATTTTTATGCCTTTACGCTCGAAACTATTGATCAGCTTGGCTTAAAGCTACACGTACGCACCGAAGATTTATACCGTTCTAATTTGGTAGACGAGGTATTATCTATTAAAACCTATTACGAGAAAAAATACTTGACCCATAATAAAAACATCAATTACGTACGCTTTAGTTTTGCTTAATGGATAGAGCCGATTTTTTTGAGCAAGTATATCAAGTGGTCCGCTTGGTCCCACGAGGACGAGTAACTTCTTACGGTACCATTGCAGCTTATTTGGGTAGCAAAGGTTCGTCGCGAATGGTGGGTTATGCCATGAATGGGGCGCACACCGTGCATCCACCGGTGCCGGCTCATCGGGTGGTCAATCGCCAAGGTTTGCTCACGGGTAAATTTCATTTTGAGAGACCCAGCCGCATGCAAGAATTGCTCGAAGCTGAAGGAGTGCGGGTGTGCAACGATCAAGTAACAGATTTTAAAACCCTATTTTGGGATCCTGTTTTAGAATTAGATTTAGAAGCGTAAATTTAAGCCATGGGAAAATTAGTAAACGAATTTAACGACTACCGTAACCGAATGAACGATCGGATTATGGAGAGTGGCAATACCAATATCAAACGTTTTTTTGCACTCGATACCACTACCTATGCCGACGGTGCTTTGGATGTAAAAACCAAAGAAATGTTGGGCTTGGTAGCCTCTATGGTATTGCGTTGCGACGATTGTATCAAATATCATCTGGGCAAGTGCCATGAAGCCGGGGTAAACTCCGAAGAAATGAACGAGATTTTTATGATTGCCAATTTGGTGGGCGGTTCTATTGTAATTCCACACTATCGCAGAGCGGTAGAATATTGGGATGAACTGAATGCGTAGAGTTTACAGTCTTTAGTCGAGAGGTAATAGTCTTAAGTATTTTTTAGAGAAATCTTTCTGGGTTTTTCATCATGAAATGCAATAATTTTGAGATTTCCACCGATTGCGCAAAAAGCAACCCGTACTCTTTCTCATCAAGGTATTTACAACTTAATGCAAACTCTAGCCAAACCTGTGTTTCGCCATTCTCGGTATCAGAGTCTGATAGCTTACTGATAAAATGATTGGGGTATCTGCGTTTACGATAGGCCTCGGCCAAATTAGCGCATACAGATCTAGAGCTTCTTCTAATTTGATCGGTTAAGCTATATGTTTCCTCTTTCGGAAAACCCTTTGTGAACTCAAATATTTCCATCGCCAAAGCGAAAGATTTTTGATAAACAATTAAATCACCTAATAAACCCATAATTGCTAAAGAAAGCCTGATAATCTTTAGCTAACGCTTAACTATATTTTTAATTTCATTGTCTAGAAAGAATTCATGACTAAAGACTCAGAACCAAAGACTCCAGACTCTGTACGGTGCGGCTGGTGTGGTACCGACCCCTTGTACGTAAAATACCACGATGAAGAATGGGGAAAACCGGTGTACGACGATCGCACCTTGTTTGAATTTTTAGTGCTAGAAGGGGCGCAAGCTGGCTTAAGCTGGATAACCATTTTACGCCGCAGAGAAGGTTACCGCAAAGCCTTTGCGAATTTCGATCCGGTTAGAGTGGCTCAATTTAACCCCGCTGATGCGGAACGATTAATGCAAGATAAGGGCATTATCCGCAACCGATTAAAAATACAATCCACCATTCGCAATGCCCAAATTTTCTTAGACATTCAAAAAGAATTTGGAAGTTTTTCCAAATTTATTTGGGGATATCTTCCCGAAAAAAAGCCGATTGTAAACCAGTGGAAAAGTTTAAAAGACGTACCCGCCCGTACCGAACTTTCCGATAAAATTGCCAAAGACCTCAAAAAACGAGGCATTAAATTTTTTGGCACCACCATTTGCTATGCCCACATGCAAGCCACCGGCATGGTAAACGATCATCTGGTAGATTGTATCTGCAGGAAATAAAAACCCGTTATTACACCGCCAATTATTAAATTTGGAAGCTTGCGCTTTGGCAAGTACCTGTATACATGAAAAAATTATTTCTTTTAGACGCCTTTGCCCTCATCTATCGGGCGCACTTTGCTTTCAGTAAAAACCCCCGTTATACCGCTGGCGGATTAAATACTTCAGCCGTAATGGGTTTTACCAATACGCTTTTAGAGGTGCTCAAAAAAGAAAAACCAAGTCATATGGCCGTGGTATTTGATACCTCGGCACCAACAGAGCGCCATGTAGAATTCGCAGCATACAAAGCCCATCGCGAAGCCATGCCCGAAGATTTGGCTACCGCCATTCCCTACATTATCCGTTTAATTGAAGGTTTTAACATTCCCGTAATTAGTTCCGATGGCTACGAAGCCGACGACGTAATTGGTACCCTAGCTAAAAAAGCAGAGCAAGAAGGCTTTACCGTTTTCTGCATGACCCCCGATAAAGATTTTGCCCAACTCGTTTCCGAAAACATTTTTATTTACAAGCCGGCCCGTATGGGTAACGATGTAGAAATTATGGGTGTAAAAGAGGTGTTGGCCAAATGGGAGATAGATCGGATAGATCAAGTGATAGATATTTTAGGCCTTTGGGGCGATGCGGTAGATAACATTCCGGGCATACCCGGCGTTGGCGAAAAAACAGCCAAGTTGCTTATTAAGCAGTACGGCTCTATGGAAAATATTATTGCCCACAGCCACGAGTTAAAAGGCAAAATGCGTGAAAACGTAGAAAATTTTGCGCAACAAGGCCTGCTTTCCAAAAAACTAGCCACCATTATTTTAGATGCCCCCGTGGCCTTAGATCCGCAAAGCTTATTAATTGAAGAGCCCGACCGTAGTCTGTTGGAACCTTTATTTGCCGAGCTTGAATTCAGAACCCTAGGCCGTAGAGTTTTTGGCGAAGAGTTTAGCGTAGCAGCCACTCAAGCAAGCAGTACCGCAGCCCTGCTGCATCACGCCGCCCAAACCGATTTGTTTGGCAATACGGTGGATATAGAAAAAGTGGTGAGCAAACAATTGCATTTAGATGCTTTTGATGAGCCGATGAAAGTGGCTAAAAATGCAGAAAATACGCCACATAGCTATCATTTAGCAGATACCCTTGATAAACAAGCCAATTTAATTAGCCTGTTGGCAGCGCAATCCGAAATTTGTTTCGATACCGAAACTACCGGCACCGATGCCAATATGTGCGAATTGGTAGGGCTGTCTTTTGCCATTAAACCCGGAGAAGCCTGGTACGTTCCCGCTCCCGAAAACCGCCAAGCCTGTGTGCAATTGCTTTCGTTTTTTAAGCCCATTTTAGAAAATCCGGCCATTGGTAAAATTGGTCAAAACATTAAGTTTGATATTTTGGTATTGAAAAATTACGGCCTTGAGGTCCAAGGAAAATTGTTCGATACCATGTTGGCGCATTACGTGCTCGACCCCGATAGTCGCCACGGTATGGATATTTTAGCCGAAAACTATTTAGGCTATACGCCCATTCCCATCACCAGCTTAATTGGTGCCAAAGGCAAAGGGCAAGGTAGCATGAGAGATGTGCCTTTTGATAAAATTACCGAATACGCCGCCGAAGATGCCGACATTACTTTGCAGCTGAAACAGGCCTTTGAGCCGCTTTTGCAGCCTGTAAATGGCGATACCTTATTGGCTGATATGGAGCACCCCTTGGTGTATGTATTAGCCGATATGGAACGGGAAGGCGTTTCTTTAGATACCGCTGCGCTGAAAGAATTATCCAAGCAGTTAGAAATAGATATTGTTCAATTAGAAAAAACCATTTACGAAAAAGCAGGCGTACGCTTCAACATTGCATCGCCTAAACAATTGGGCGAAGTACTTTTCGATAAATTGCAGCTCGACCCCAAAGCCAAAAAGACCAAAACCGGCCAATACCAAACCGGCGAAGATGTTTTATCGGCCTTGGCGCATAAGAGCGACATCGTGCAGGATATTTTAGATTTTCGCCAATTACAAAAATTAAAATCTACTTATGTAGATGCTTTGCCGCAATTACTTAACCCGAGAACGGGGCGTATTCATACTTCCTACAACCAGGCGGTGGCGGCTACGGGGCGCTTAAGTTCCAATAACCCCAATTTGCAAAACATTCCGGTACGTACCGAACGTGGTCGGGAAGTGCGCAAGGCCTTTATCCCCAGAGATGCCAACCATGTGTTGCTTTCTGCCGATTATTCGCAAATTGAGTTGCGCTTAATTGCCGAGATTAGTAAAGATGCCAATATGTTAGCGGCCTTTGCCGAAGGCTTAGATATTCATACCGCTACGGCGGCAAAAGTATATGGCGTGCCTTTGGCTGAGGTAGACGCTACCCAACGTAGAAATGCCAAGGCTGTAAACTTTGGTATTATTTATGGCCAATCGGCCTTCGGACTTTCTCAAAACTTAGGCATTCCGAGAAAAGAAGCGGCCGAGATTATTGACAATTACTTTCAGCAATACCCCGGCGTAAAACGCTATATGCAAGATACCATGATTTTTGCCCGAGAACACGGCTATGTACAAACCATCATGGGCCGCAGACGCTACTTGCGTGATATCAATTCGCAAAATGCTACGGTGCGTGGCTTTGCAGAACGAAATGCCATTAATGCCCCCATCCAAGGATCGGCTGCCGACATGATTAAGCTGGCCATGATTCGCATTCACCAAGATATCATAGATCAAAAGTTAGCCGCCCGTATGACCATGCAGGTGCACGATGAATTGGTGTTTGATGTGCCCAAAGGAGAAGTGGAAGCGCTCAAACTAATTATTCGCGATAGGATGGTAAATGCTATGCCCGTAAATGTGCCCATTGAAGTTGAAATTGGTGAGGGTATGAATTGGCTGGAGGCGCATTAATTTTTTAGTCTTCTTTTCCTTTCCTAGCTCCTGTTTTCAAATAAGGGATGAGTTTTTTCGTTCTGAGTTATGCTTGAAGCATAATCTATGACCCAAAGAAAACATTTTCGAATGAATTTTTCGACTTGTGCTTCCCCTCCTGTGGAGGGGTGTCCGCAGGACGGGGTGGTTCATACATATTTTTTGGTAAAGGATACCCACATACCGCATCGTCCGGTTTTACAATTGCCCTGCAACCCACAATTAAAGGAACGTGCCAAAGCCTTGAGAAAGGCGGGTAATTTGCCGAAAGTGTTATTTTGGCAACAAGTTAATAAAGGTAAATTCTACCAAATTGATTTTGATAGGCAGCGAATAATTGGGAATTACATTGTTGATTTTTATGTGAAACGCTTGGGCTTAGTAGTGGAGATTGATGGCATTATTCACGATTTCCAACACCTATACGACCAAGAGAGGGAAGCGTATTTACGTACCCTGGGTTTAAGGGTTTACCGTATTTCTGCTGCTGATGTGTTGAAGCATATTGAAAGTGTAATGATTGGGTTGGAGGATTTTATCATTGAACAGTATGGGCTACCTAGCTTTCCCACCCCGTCACAAAGTGACACCCCTCCAAAGGAGGGGAATAGCACCAGGCTGTAAGGTGTGCTTTTAAAGATTTTCTGTACTTTTGAACGATGCAAGCCGCTAAAAAAATTTACTTCGCTTCCGATTTTCATTTGGGTGCGCCTTCTTATGCCAAAAGCAGAGAGCGGGAAGCCCAAGTGGTGGCTTGGTTGGATAAAATTAAAGCCGATGCCGCTGAAGTATTTTTAATGGGCGATGTGTTCGATTTTTGGTTCGAATACGCCACGGTTATACCGAAGGGTTTTGTGCGTTTGCAGGCTAAAATTGCCGAATTAACTGATGCCGGTATTGCGGTAACCCTATTTAAAGGAAACCACGATATGTGGATGTTTAGCTATTTTCAGCAGGAGTTGGGGGTAAACATCGTGTCGGATGAGTTGGTGTTGGAGCGCAACGGAAAGAAATTTTACTTGCACCATGGCGATGGTTTAGGCCCCGGCGATGCTGGCTATAAGCTATTAAAAAAAGTTTTCAGAAGCCCAATTTGCCAATGGTTATTTGCTCGGTTGCACCCGAATTTTGCTATAGGCTTGGCTTCGTATTTTTCGAGAAAAAGCCGCGTGGCTAATGGGAATAAAGAAGTTTTTGCCGGCGAAGACAAGGAGTGGTTGGTGGCTTATGCCAAGGAGGTGCTCAAGCATACCCATTACGATTATTTTGTATTTGGACACCGGCATTTACCCTTAGATATTCAGTTGAGCGCTACCAGCCGCTATGTAAATTTGGGCGAATGGATGAATTACCAATCTTATGCGGTATTTGATGGGGAGACCTTAACCCTGGTGTCGTAAGTTTTAGCTATTTTTGTGCGCTTTTCCACCCCGTCACGTGGTGACACCCCTCCGGTGGAGGGGAATGGTTTGTGGGTTTAATAAACCCGATTGTAGTCCCGATTTATCGGGACGGAAAGCGGGACTGTATGATCTTTATTGTACGGATATTGATTTTCTGAAAAAATAAGATATGTTAGATAAGTTAGAAGCTATTAAGGTTCGTTGGGAAGCTGTAGAGCGTGAGTTGAGTTCGCCGGATGTGATGAGCGATATGAAGCGTTTTGCGCAGCTGAATAAGGAATATAAAGACCTCACCAAGATTGTGGATGAGTATAAGATTTACCGCAATTTGGTGAGTAATATTGAGGCCAATA
>Ga0209550_10002066_pt1 | contig 19372 bp, 17 predicted proteins | sample LauGreSuBDMM15SN_2_FD_187567 | JGI IMG/M metagenome (GOLD analysis project Ga0209550, IMG submission 187567) | Freshwater lake microbial communities from Lake Michigan, USA - Su13.BD.MM15.SN (SPAdes) (version 5) | ecosystem: Environmental > Aquatic > Freshwater > Lake | place: Lake Michigan...
TGCAACAAGCGGGTAAATTTTTAGAAAGTGAAGATAGAAATGTGCGTGAAACTGTTTACCGAAAAATTGCAGAAAGAAGAATCCAAGATAAAGAACCACTAAATGACTTGTTCAGCAAGCTTATTGAGAAAAGACATCAAATTGGATTAAATGCCGGGTTCAAGAACTACCGTGATTATAAGTTTGCAGAAATGGGACGTTTCGATTACACCCCTGCTGCTTGCTTTCAATTTCATGAGGCTGTTAAGAAAGAAGTAATGCCGCTTGTTGATCAGATTTACGATGAACAAACAAAAAGACTTGGCCTTGATAAAATGAGGCCATGGGATACAGAGGCGGAGCCGGCTGGCATTGAACCACTTCGTCCTTTCGCTGATGGGAAAGAATTATTAGATAAATCGATTGCTTGTTTGGACAAGCTGAATCCTTTTTTTGGTGATTGCTTGAGAAAGATGGCTGAACTTAACCACCTCGACCTTGACAGCCGAAAAGGCAAAGCACCGGGTGGCTACAACATGCCTCTTGCAGAGAGCGGCGCACCTTTTATATTCATGAACGCCGCTGCTCAGATGTCTGACCTCACAACCATGGTGCACGAAGCAGGACATGCAATCCATTCGTTTTTATCACACGAATTGGAATTGACGGGCTTCAAAGAATATCCGACAGAGATGGCTGAAGTAGCCAGCATGTCGATGGAGTTGTTTACAATGGATCATTGGGATGTTTTCTTCGACAATGAGGAGGAAATGAAGAGGGCTAAACGTCATCAATTAGAACGCGTGATTACAATCTTCCCTTGGATTGCTACAATTGATAAATTCCAGCATTGGATTTATGAAAATCCGACCCATACACTCGATGAAAGAAAAGAAAATTGGTTGAGGATTTTACTTGAGTTTTCAACAAAATCAATTGATTTCAGTGGATTGGAACCTTATCGTTCATACAGCTGGCAACGTCAGCTTCATTTATTTGAAGTTCCTTTCTATTACATCGAATATGGCATTGCACAACTTGGTGCCATTGGTATGTGGAAACAATTCAGGGAAAACCCAACGAAAGCATTGGAGAACTATATGCATGGTCTCAGCTTAGGTGGAACACAAACATTACCAGATCTGTATAAATCAGCAGGCATAGATTTTGATTTCTCCACTGAAAAAATAAGTGAATTGATGCTTTTTGTGAAAAAAGAGCTAGAAACTTTATAACATACCACTTTTATGGTATGCCACATTTTTGCACGGCTTTGGATAGGATGATATCTTTGCTACAGACTTTTCATCCTTGAAATAAATTAGCTACTAATCAGAGCCTTAACGAATGTCCTGGTGTTTTTACACCTGGACTTTTTTATACATTACAGGTTTTACAGGTGCCGTTTACTACCATGTTAATTTCATGCATATCATAACCACTGGGTAAAATAACAGAGGGAATGGCAACATCATCTAAGCACTCAGTTTTCCCACATTTGTCACAAAAAAAATGAACATGGTTATCGTGGTGATGTCCAGTTTTGACACATGTTTCACTGCAAACAGCATATTTGATTGAATTGTCTGTTGTAGGAATGGGATGAATGATGCCTTTATCTAAAAATGTTTGTAGCGTTCTATAAATAGTTACCCTATCATACTGTGTGGCTATTTTTTCAATGTCTTGGTGTTCAAGTGCTGTATCTGCACTAAGAAATACCTCAAGTATTTTTTTTCTACTTGAAGTAACACTCAAGCCGCTGTTCTTCAATATTAGATCACTTTGCTTCTCCAATTTATTCAATTATCAGTTCATTAATGTCTTTAATTAATTGTTCAACCTCATCCTTTTTAATACCGTCATATACACCCCTAACACGCCCTTGTCTGTCGACCAACGTAAAAAACTGGGTATGTAAAAATTGCTCATCGATATTTTTTGAATTATTTTTAGGATCATCAAGCAGGTAACTTTCGCGGGCAGCTCTATAAAGATCAGATTTACTTCCTGTAACAAACCACCAGTTTTCCTTAGAAGCGCCCAATGAATCAGCATAATGATTTAGTATAGGTAAAGAGTCAGTACCTGGGTTTACAGTATGAGATATTACGAGGAAATTCGAATCTGTTTTGAATTTTTCGTAAATGTCCTTCATGTTTTTGTTCATCTTTGGACAAATCCCCTTACATGTTGTAAAGAAAAATTCAGCCACATAAACCCTGTTTTTTACTTCCTGTTGTGAAACCTTCGAACTATCTTGTTTGATAAAATAAAAATTCTGCACGGTGTTTAGAATTGGCAGCTTTACCTTGGCAAAATCTGTAGTATTGGTTAATACAATGTAAAATACCGCAAATAAAACTCCAAAGAAAGCCAGATAAAGAATCCTTTTTTTTGTCATACCACTATTTATACTGCAAAAATACGCTGCCAAAAGTTAATAAATATGATTCTATGAATGCAACTTTGTTGCAAAATGCTTAAATTTGGTGTTCATTACCATGTTTAAAATCAATTATGACGCTTTAGGGATTACTGCATCGATTGCCTGTGCAATTCATTGTGCCCTCTTGCCATTGGTGCTCACAAGCTTGCCCATATTGGGTTTCAACATCATCAATAACCTCTATTTCGAAGTTATAATGATTGTTTTGGCTATGTCTATCGGCATTTACTCTTTGATGCATGGCTTTAAAAAACACCACCATACTTTAATTCCAATTTTATTGTTTAGCCTAGGCATGATATTATTGATTTTAAAGCAAATTTTTCATGTATATCAAATCTGGTTTTTGTTACCCGCTGTTATACTAATTGTAACTGCCCACTACATTAACTACAAAAAATGCAGAACAGCGGATCATTGTCACACAGACGATTGCAATCATTAACGTTAATAATTGAAAGAAATCGGGTAAATTCAAGAGATTAATTCTAAATTGTCATCAAATGTAAAATCAACATTATGATAACAAGAAGAAGTTTACTAAAACAAATTGGCTTATTTACAGCCGGCACAGTGTTAATAAAAGATGCAAATGCTTTTTCATTTGCAGGAAATAAAAAAGTTGGTGTTCAACTTTATACTGTTAGAAATGAGATTGCAAAAGACGCCAAAGGAACCCTCAGAAAAATTGCTGGGCTTGGGTTTAAAGAAGTTGAAAATTTCGGCTACAACGGGAAATTTTTTGGCATGGAACCGGCTGAATACAAAGCCCTTTTAGCTGAATTAAAAATGAAAGCCACTTCAGGACATTACATGTATGGTAATTTTGGAAACAAAAAGATACCAGGCACAATATTGCATGGTTGGGACCAAGCGGTAACTGATGCAGCTGCAATAGGACAAAAATACATGGTTGTTGCTTATTTAATGCCTGAAGAGCGCACATCCATTAACGACTACAAAAAAATTGCAGCAGAATTAAACATTGCAGGTAAAAAATGCAAAGATGCTGGCATTCAGCTTTGTTACCATAACCATGATTTCGAGTTTCAGGAATTAGATGGACAAATTCCCTTTGATATATTGACCAAAGAAACAGATCCTTCATTGGTAAAGATTGAACTAGACCTTTACTGGGTGATGAAAGCGGGTAAAGACCCTATTGCATTGTTCAATCAACACAAAGGAAGGATTGCCCTATGGCATGTAAAAGACATGGATAAAACCGAAAGTAAGAATTTCACAGAAGTAGGCAATGGTGTTATTGATTTTACAACAATATTTAAAAATGCTGAACTTTCTGGCATGAAACATTTCTTTGTAGAACAAGATGTTTGTCCAGGCTCTCCTTTTGACAGCATCAAAATGAGTATAGATTACATCAAGACGAACCTCATCAAATACCTAGCATAATCTATGAAGAAACTCAATATCATTTTTGCTGTGGTGTTCGCATTGTTTGCCATTCTTCAATATAATGATCCAGATCCTTATTTATGGATACCTATTTATGGCTATACAGCAATTATTTGTATCATGAACGCTATCAACAAGTATGATTTTTTTGCCCATGCGGCCGCGATTATTTTTTGCTTGGGATTTTCGTTAAAACTCCTCTTTGTTAGGGATGGAGTAATGGATTGGTATGGTAAATACAATGCTGAAAATCTAGTACAAACCATGAAAGCAACGAAGCCATGGATTGAGAATGCCCGTGAGTTTGGTGGACTTCTCATCATCATGATTGTAGTAACTATCAATATTTTTTTACATAAAAAAGCCGGAGCTAAATAGCCCCGGCTTTTATTATTTCGGTTTGCTTATTTTTTTGGAACCAACCTCATTGAGATTGTAGCCAACCTATGGGTTTCTGCTTTATCAACCCTGAGAATCTTCATAAACAACTTGTGACCACCTTGCTTCACATTTTCTAACACTACGGCTGATTTACTGAACATTGTTGCTTTCACATTTTCTAATTTCAGCTCACCAATTTTAGTGCCGTTTGGACTGTCTTGGTACAAAGACAATACATAACCTTTGTCCAACTGCTGCGGAATACCGTAACCAAATTCAATGGCACTTATACCATCAAGATTGATGTCTGAGAATTCCAACCATCCGTCATCACCATTTAAAAATGCGGCACGGTGCTCGTTCCAGTTTTTTATATCAACCCTAACCGCAGCATTGCTGGTTGGCATGTTTATCAATGCACTTCTCAATGATACAGTGTTCGCTGAACTCAATGGCTTTATGCCAAATCCACCTTTATCGGTGTAGCTGGCAGTGATTTGCATCAAGTTTCCAGGACCCATATCGCTATCAGTAGGAGTGATAGCTCCATTTGAAGGAAGCGATGGTGAATCTTTCTTGTTTAGGCTTAAAATCCAATCAACAATTAAATCTGCTTCGTCTTGTTTAAGGTCAGGGTGAGCTGCCATCGCTGTTTCACCCCAAACACCACCACCACCTTTGATGATTTTGTTGGTTAGGTAAGCTTTAGCCTTAGGGTCTTTTTCATATTTTGCCGCAACCATTTTATAACCTGGTCCAACCGACTTTTCTTCTTCCTTGTGGCAAGCCTTACAATCTAAGGTAGCAGCAAGGTTTCTTCCCTCATTTAAAGCACTCATAACCTGATGTCCTACAACTTGTGCTTTGTCTGGTCCACTTAGATAATCAACCTTAACATAAATTGATTTGTTATCGATACCACCTTTTTCTGTTGAACCATCTTCTTTATCCTTAACATTTACAGCGTAGTTAACAGGAACACCAGGGTAGTAGAAGTTATTACCCGCGGCGATTTTAACATCAACTACTGGAGACTCGTTACCAGCATAGATTTTTATCGTTTCACTCTTGGTTGTAGCACCCTTAGCGTCTTTAACAGCTACAGAAATTGCGTATTCACCTGCTTTTGTAAAAGTGAAAGAAGTTGTAGAAGTTGTGGTTGTTTTCTTGATGCCATTTCCAAAACTCCAGTTGTAGGTAAGTAGATCATTATCTGGATCTTTAGAGCCTGAAGCGTCAACTTTAACAGTAAATGGAATTGAACCTGATAGTTTGCCAACAGAAAGAGTAGCCTTTGGAGCTCTGTTGCCGGCATTATATTCAATTCTTGAAAGGGCAGCATCTTTGTTTTTTGAGAACCATCCTGAACCATATTCTAACACATAAAATCTACCATCAGGTCCTATCTCTACGTCCATTGCACTGTTGAACTTGGTATTGGGCATAAATGGCTCCATTTGTAGAAAATTACCCTCTTCATCCATAGATACCATTTTAATCCATCCCCTAATCCACTCATAAAACATCAACTTCCCAGTAAAATAATCTGGGTAGCGTGTTTCTTTCGGATAAAATTCAGGGTAATATATTGGTCCAGCCATTGCATTTCTTCCACCTGTACCTACTTCAGGAAAGTCTGGAGAATTGGCATAAGGGTACCAAATGAAAGCGGGACTCACTGGAGGAAGTTCTGTAAGTCCAGTGTTATTTTTTGAAAGATTCATTGGTTTTTTGGGATCAAAGAAATCTCCTATTTCACCAGTTTCATAATTGAATTGACGATATGGATAGTTGTTTCCTATGAACAAAGGGTATCCAAAATAACCAGGTTTACGCGCTTGGTTCAACTCATCATAACCACGAGATCCTTTTTCATCAGGCTTGTCGTTACCCGCATCCGGACCAACATCACCCCAATAAAGGAATCCTTTTTTTCTATCAATTGAAATACGGTATGGGTTTCTAGCACCCATTGCATAAATCTCTGGACGTGTTTTTGGAGTTCCCGGTTTAAACAAGTTGCCCTCAGGAATTGAATATGAGGCATCTGGATTTATTTTAAGACGCAACACCTTTCCTCGCAAGTCATTTGTATTGCTTGATCCCCTGCGACCGTCAAATTGCTCAAAACCAGCACGGTTATCTATTGGACCGAATCCGTCTGAGATATATTTTGAATTAGCTTGGTTGAAAGGCGTTGTATTATCACCTGTTGAAAGGTATAAAGAACCGTCGGGACCGAAAGCTAATGAACCACCTGTATGGCAACAAATAAACCTTGTTTGGGCAACATCAATAATTTTCTTCTCTGAAGCCATGTCAAGTTTGCCATCTTTAAAAACAAAACGAGACAACCTATTTGCAGCTGTATCATTTGTAGAATAATACATGTAGATATAATTATTCTTGGCGTAATCTGGATCTGCTGTGATACCCAACAAACCTTCTTCAGCATTCACACCTTTCACACCAGATTTTGAATAAAGATCAAACTTCCCTACTTCTGTTACTTTTTTAGTTGCATTGCTGTACAACATCACTTCGCCCTTTCGCTGGGTGATGAGAATGTCAAAGTTTGGAAGGATGGCCATTTCTGTTGGCTCATCAAATACGCCAAAAGCAAGAACGTTTTTGGTAAAACGATCTTCATCAGGAACAAGCAATGATTTTGCTTTTGTGTAATCAAGTTTGGCATTTTTGCCAATAGCATATTTTATTCCACCCAATACATGCTTCAAATAAAGAGGTTCTGCAAATGATTCATTTGTATGGCCTAACTCAGTATAAAAAGCGCGTCCACCATCAAAATCATGGTACCAAGCCATTGGATGGCTATCACCATTTGAACCACCTTCGTAAGATTTTTCATCGATGCTAATCAGCACTTTAACTTCCGCACCCGGTGCTTTTTTAAAGTTATACCACTCATCATACCTTTCCCAAACATCAGGAAGGTGTGTTGTACTGGCATGTGTTTTGTCACTCACAACCAATTTTGCCATTTGCTGTTTCGGGTGACTTTTAAAGTATGCACCAGAAAGTTTGCCATACCATGGCCATGTATACTCACAATCTGTAGCAGCGTGGATACCAACATAACCACCACCAGCTTGAATGTAACGTTCAAATGATGCCTGTTGATAGCTGTCAAGAACATCACCTGTTGTGCTAAGAAATACAACAGCGCTGTATTTCTTTAAATTGTTCTCTGTAAACACCTTGGCATCTTCTGTGGTGTCAACAATAAAGCCATTTTCTTTACCCAATTTAAGCATGGCAATTTTACCTACACCAATTGAACCATGCCTAAAGGCTGCAGTTTTAGAAAATACCAATACACGGGTTTGTGCATCAACATTTACTGCAATGATGAGAAGCAATGCCAATAAACCATTTTTAATCTTATGCATATTTGTAGATTGATTTTTTTCGAACATCTTGTTCGATTATCGATTTTGGAAGGATGAATTTAATGAATATTTCCGATGAAATTTAGACGCTTATTTAAAGAAAATCCTTTGTTTGTTCGTTTTTTAACATAAACGCCACAAAGAAATGATCTCTGCGGCGTTTAAAAGAAAAAAAATTTAAAAATTAAAGCTCTTTAATCTTAACATTTCTGAACGAAACTGCATTTCCATGATCTTGAAGTGCTATTCTGCCTTTAGGTGACTTCCCAAAACCTGGCATTTTTTTGAACTTGCTTCCAGCTACCATTTTATTCCAATTTTCATCCCCAACAACGGTAGTAACTACATTTTCACCATTCAAAAACAACTTAAGTTCTCCGTTGTTGTAAATAATTTCAGCAAGATTCCATTCTCCAACTGGTTTTACAGTTTCTTTTGTTGATGAAATTAGGTCATACAAATCTCCGGCACGGTGCTTTATGATTTTGGCATCAGAATGTCTGTCGTTATCCAAAACCTGCATTTCCATACCAGTATGAAAAGTGTGTTCAAACTCTGGAGCTTCATTCACACCAAAAATAATACCACTGTTTCCACCTTCTGAGATTTTCCACTCAACACTGAAATGATAGTTTTCATATTCGTTGTCTGTTACCAAATCTCCACCTCTCTTAATCTTTGAAGTTTTATCGGGATAAGGCACATAAGTGAGAACACCATCTTGTACCTTCCAATTTGAGCCGTTTCCCTCATCGTTGCTGTAAATATGCCAACCGGCTTTTGACTTACCATCAAAAAGTTGCTTCCAACCTTTTTGGTTATTTGATGATGATTGAAGTGCTTTGGGTGTAGGCTCTTGATTCCCTGGTAAATTGAAACTAAAAAAAATAGTGGCAATGGCAATCGTTAAAAATGTCTTCATTGTTTATGTTTTATTTATTCATTGACAATATGTACGAAACCATGGCTTCTGCATCATCTGAACTAAGGTTTGGATGACCTGCCATTGGTATTTCACCCCAAACACCTTGTCCGCCTTGCTGAATTTTCTCGGCAAGCATCTTGGTGTTCTTTTTATTGTTCTCATATTTTTGAGCAACTTCCTTGTACGCTGGACCAATTAATTTTGTGTCGTCTTTGTGACAAGTTCTGCAATCAGAAGCTTCAATCAAAGCTTTGCCATCTTTTTTAGCAACTACTTTCACTTCTTCTACCTTTTCTTTCGGTTCAGCCATTTCCTCTTTTACCACTGGTTCTTCTTGTGTTGCGTTGCTGATTGGTTTTTGTTCAGCAGTTTCAGTTGTTTCGCCACCGCCGCAAGCAAATAGCCCTGCCGCTACAATCATTGTTAAAAGTACTTTTTTCATTGTTTGTTTTTTATCATGTTTGTTTTAAATGCCTAAAATTGATCTGTTGAAAGCTTCATTGCTTCCTGTGTTTGCAAAATCATCAAATGCCTTTTCTGTAACACGGATGATGTTATTTTGTATAAAGATAGCACCTTCTTTGGCTCCATCCTCAGGATGTTTAATGGCACATTCCCATTCCATCACCGCCCAACCTTTATAGTCATACGCTGTTAGCTTGCTGAAAATGGATTTGAAATCTACTTGGCCATCGCCCAATGAACGAAAACGTCCGGCACGGTTTATCCAGTTTTGATAACCACCGTATACACCCTGCTTTCCTGTTGGATTAAATTCTGCATCTTTTACATGAAACATTTTGATGCGTTCATGGTAATGATCGATGTAAGTGAGGTAATCCATGCACTGCAACACAAAATGACTTGGGTCGTATAACAAGCATGCACGTTTGTGGTTATTGGTTTTTTCGAGAAACATCTCGTAAGAAACGCCATCATGGAGGTCTTCTCCCGGATGTATTTCATAACAAAGATCTACGCCATTGTCTTCAAAAACATCAAGAATTGGAAGCCATCTGTTGGCAAGTTCCGTAAATCCCGTTTCAACCAAACCAGCTGGACGCTGAGGCCAAGGATAAACGGTGTGCCATAACAATGCTCCGCTGAAAGTAGCATGTGCATTGAGTCCTAAATTAGCAGAAGCTTTTGCGGCATATTTCAATTGTTGAACTGCCCATTCTGTTCTGGCTTTTGAATTTCCACGAACCGATTCTGGAGCAAAGCCATCAAACTGGGCATCGTATGCTGGATGTACAGCTACTAATTGTCCTTGTAAATGAGTTGACAATTCAGTGATTTCTAATCCGGCAGCTTCAACAATGCCTTTGATTTCTTGGGCATAATCAAGGCTATTGGCTGCTTTTTCTAAATCGATGCAACGTGGATCCCATGTTGGAATCTGCACTCCTTTGAATCCCAAAGACGCTGCCCATTTGCAGATGGATGATAAGTCGTTGAATGGAGCCGTATCTCCCATAAATTGGGCTAAAAATATACCTGGTCCCTTTATTGTTTGCATATATATTCTTTTAAAATTAAACAGTATGGGCTGTCCATTTGTGCGGTGATTGTGCTGATGCCACTACGTTGTCAATGAATGCCATACCCCTGATTCCATCTTCAACACCCGGAAAATCAAGCATTTCAGGCGTTGGTTCAGTTCCATCAATTTGGGCACCAAGTGTTAACGCAAAATTTCTGTAAATGTTGGCAAAGGCTTCAAGGTATCCTTCTGGATGTCCACCCGGTGTTCTTGAATTATGCACCGCAAAAGAAGAAAGTCTATCGGCGTAGTTTCCGCCTGCCCTGTAAATTTGTGTAGGCTGATCCAACCACTTCACCAACATGGTATTAGGGTCGTGTTGAGCCCATTCCAGTCCACCTTTTTCGCCATAAACCCTGATTTTAAGAGCGTTCTCTTCACCGGCAGCAACTTGCGAAGCCATCAAAACGCCTGCAACTCCATTTTGTAATCTCAACAAAACATTGCCATCATCATCCAACATCCTGTCTTCAACCATAGCATTGAGGTCTGCACAGAGATGGGTGATTTTTAACCCAGTAATGTATTCGGCCAAATGTGCGGCATGTGTTCCGATATCTCCTATGCAACCACTTTTCCCACTTCTTTTTGGATCTGTACGCCAAGCTGCTTGTGCATTTCCTTCGCGCTCAGACATTTTACTCAACCATCCCTGCGGATATTCTACCCAAACTTTTCTGATTTTACCAAAAGCACCTTCTTTTACCATTTGCTTTGCTTGCTTCACCAAAGGATAACCCGAATAAGTATGCGTTAAACAAAGAATCCTTCCGGTTTCTGCTGCCTTTTGCTTTAACTGAAGGGCTTCATCCAACGTAAATGCAATTGGCTTTTCTATCACCACATGAAAACCATGGTCCATCGCCATCATGGCTGGGGCAAAATGGGCAAAATTTGGTGTCACTATCGTAACAAAATCAATTTTCTTGTCTGCCGGCAACTGGCTTTCTTTGGTAATCATTTCTTCGTAAGTCAAGTAAATCCTGTCTTCATCAAAGAACAATGCCTTTCCTGAGTCTTTTGCGATTTCTGGATTGATGCTGAGTGCACCGCAAACAATGTCTATCAATCCATCAATTCCTACAGCATGTCTGTGAATGGCGCCAATAAAGGCATCTTTACCTCCACCTACCATTCCCATTCTAAGTTTTCTGTTCATAGTTATTTAGTTGAAATATTCAAAATAAAACGATTTTTAAAAATAATGAATTTAGTTTTAAGAAATCCCAATAATGCTATTTGGTTGAAAATAATTTTTTCTTCTAATCCATTTACAAAAAAAGAGGAGACAAATGCCTCCTCTTTAAAATTTTAAAAGCTGCTGTTAAATTATGCTTGCTTTGCCTTTCTTCCAAAGAAATAAAGTGCTGCAAATGCAACAATCAAAATAGCAGGGAAAATCAACATATTAGATAAAGTAGATTGTCCAGCAGCTAAATCTGCAGCATCACCTACTAAACCTTTGGCTTCAGCAACTGTTTTGTTTGATTTAATCCATCCACCAATAATTGGTTGGAAAATAGAAGATGAGAACATGCCTATTCCGCCCATGATTGAAAGACCAAGCGCTCCAGTTTGTGGCAAATGCTGACCAACATAACCAAGCATGTTTGGCCAGAAATAACAAATACCCAAGGCGTAAACAAATGCTGCTACGTATAACATAGAGCCACCCATGGTGCTGAGCATGTAAATTCCAATTAATCCGAAAATGGCTGAACCCAAAAGTACGCCTGCTGTATTAAGTTTCTCAACCAAAGGACCTGCAAAGTATCTTCCTACCGCCATAACTCCAGTAACCAATGCCAAAATCAACATTGGACTAGCTCCTGCTTTTGCAAGTATTGGTCCAACCCAGTTTTGTGGTCCGAACTCAGAAATAGCGGTTAATGCCATACAAGCAGCCATGAAAAGATATAAAGGATTCAACATCGCTTTGAAACTTGCCAATGGGGATGCCGCATCCGCTTTAGGCTGTGGGAATGTTTGTCCCCAAAACATAATGGCATAGATAACAGTAGGGATTAAAATCACCCATATTTGTGCTTGCCAAGGCAATGCTGCATCTGTCATGAACTTTGATATCAATGACCCCAACACAATTCCACCAGGGAACCACATGTGGAAACGGTTCATTTTTTTATGAAATTCATTTCCTGTATAGGCGTCTGCAATCATCGGATTACAAGCTGCTTCTGTACAACCATTTCCAATACCAATTAACAATGTTGAAATCAACAACACATTGTAACTGCTGGCAAAAATGGTGGTTAAGATACCAATGGCGTGTGCCACGAATGCCAATTGCATGATAAGTTTTGGACCAATTTTCGCATAGAAAATCCCACCAAGGATCATTGCAATTGGGAAACCGAGAAACCACATCGAATTAATCGTACCTAACTGAACGGTGTCAAGGTTTAATTCAGTTCCAAGCTGTGTAAGGATACCTGCTCTGATGCTGAACGAAAAGGCCGTTGTGATAAGTGCAAAACAACTTGCAAGAAAGAGGCGATTTGCATTAATAGGCTGACTCATTTTTTTAGATTTGGTTAAGGGTTAAAAATCGTTGAATACACCTTTGGTAAATGATTTAAAGCAATTTTTTTACTCATAATTTACACTGTGTTGAACTAAAACTAAATAATCTTTCCTTTTTAGCCAAATATTAAATTTTTACCTCGGTTTTGTTCGAAAAACACCAATACATGTTCCGTATTAGAGATTAATTTAAAACACGTATCTATTTGAATTACTATAATGATGTTGAAACCTTAGCGGATAAAAATTACTTTTTATACTTTATTATCAATTAAAGCAATGATAACTATTGTCAAGGTTATCATTAAAAATACCTTTGGGATTCGTAATAAAAGAAAGAAATATTAGACAGCCGTTGCATGGGGATTTTCCCAGCCTTAGAAAAAACCAATAAAAATGCGAATCATCTGATAGGTGATTTGCATTTTTGTTGAATATAATCTTTGAAATTCAATGTTTATATCAAATGAATTAAGGCTACATCAATACAAAATATTCATCATTAAAATAAATCATCTTATAACACTTAGCTTTGTTAAGTGTTAATACTCAAATTAGATAATTAGTTAAACAAATAAGGAATCAACGCTTGCAATTAAGGTTATTTTTGCAGTATAACCTTCCAACATGAGCACCGTTACCTTTGAGCTAAGTACAATTGAAAATATTTATTTCAACGGACTGATTAATGAAGTTGATGAAATTTTTAATTTAATGACGAACAAAATCAAAGGTGGTAATATTGTTTTTTTGGTTCGGAAATTAGATCAGAATAATACCGAAACTGTAGAAATTTTTTGTGAGCATGCAGACCTCTTGAGTTATCAGAATAAATTTATGCAGCAACATCATGTTTCTCTAAATAATTTATTTAACATGAGGTTTAATAACCTAGAACCTTTGTCTGTCTAATAAAAATGGTTAAGAAGTTTACTTATTGTTACACGCTGCCATTATTTCAGTAAAAAATAAATTCCCCTCTGCTTAACACAATTTCGCCAATCATCCCCCTTCGCGCTGTTTGTTTCCGTTCCAACTTTATGTCGTTTACAATGTAAAATTTGATAAAAACCCGAATTTTCATATTTTACCAAAAGTTTCATTAATTTCAATGCATGAGCAATTCATCGCGCAGGAGTGCAATTAAAAACATTGTTTTAGGGTCTGTTGCAGTTGGGGGCATAACCTCTACAGGCATTGCAGCAACCTCCCCTGAAAACTCATCAATAGAACAAATGAAATTGAAAGGAAATATCAACCACGCAGTTTGCCGCTGGTGCTACTCTTCTATTCCACTTGAAGAGTTTTGTAAGTCTGCCAAAGAAATAGGCATCAAAGCAATTGACCTTGTTGGACCGAAGGATTGGGAAACTTTAAAAAAATATGACCTTTATTCTTCTATGTGCAACGGCGCTGAAATCAACTTGGTTGATGGTTTTAATGATACAAAGTTTCACGAAAAGCTAATTCAGAATTATACGGAAATGATTCCATTGGTTGCAAAAGCTGGTTATAAAAACCTAATCTGCTTTTCTGGCAACAAGCGCGAAAAAGACGACGAAACAGGATTGAAAAACTGTACCGAAGGTTTAAAAAAACTCACCGGACTTGCTGAACAACATGGTGTAACCCTGATTATGGAATTGCTCAATTCAAAAATTAACCATAAAGACTACCAATGCGATACTTCCAATTGGGGAGTTGAATTGTGTAAACGTGTGGGGTCAGAAAACTTCAAATTGCTTTACGACATCTACCACATGCAAATTGACGAAGGCGATGTGATAAGAAGCATCCAAGAAAAACACCAATATTTTGCCCACTACCATACTGGAGGTGTGCCGGGCAGAAACGAAATCAATGAAACACAAGAGCTTTACTATCCCGCGATCATGAAAGCCATAGTTGATACAGGTTTCAAAGGTTTTGTTGCGCAAGAGTTTATCCCAACTTGGCCCGACAAAATTGCTGCCCTAAAACAAGCCGTTACTATTTGTGATGTCTAATTTTACTTTGTTTTTGGATTAAATTTGAACTTTATTCTCAAATTTTTGTGTTTGTATTACCATGAAAGAAACTTATCATTTTGATGCAATTGTTATAGGTTCTGGTATCTCAGGAGGATGGGCTGCAAAAGAGCTCTGTGAGCGTGGACTTAAAACCATTATTCTCGAAAGGGGTAACATGGTTGAACACATCAAAGATTATACCACTGCAAACAAAAACCCTTGGGAAATACCCCATGCAAACAAGCTTGGTCTTGAAGATCAAAAAAAACACCATGTACAATGCAGGCATTATTCCATTGGTGAAGACAACAAACGCTATTACGTTAACGACCTAGAAAATCCTTACGAAGAAAAGCAGCGATACGATTGGGTTAGGGCAGATGTATTTGGTGGGCGGTCGTTGTTGTGGGGTCGTATATCATTACGCTGGAATGATGTTGACTTTAATGCCAACTTGAAAGATGGACACGGAGTTGATTGGCCAATAAGGTACAAAGACCTCGCTCCATGGTATGATCATGTAGAAAAGTTTGTTGGCATAAATGGAAGCAGGGAAGGTTTGGATATTTTGCCAGATGGCATTTTTCAGACACCGTTTGAAATGACTTGTGTTGAAAAAGATGTTAAAGCAAGAATCGAAAGTAAATACCCTGGACGAAAAATAATTCATTCTCGTTCTGCAAACATAACAGTTCCACTTGACGGACGATCAGCCTGCATGAGCAGAAATCTTTGTCACCGCGGTTGTCCATTTGGTGCTTATTTCAGCACACAATCATCCACACTACCCGCGGCAGCTAAAACAGGAAACCTTACAATTAGGACTGGGGCTGTGGTGAACCGCATCATCTATGATGAAAAAACCCAAAAAGCAAGTGGGGTTGAAGTGATTGACAGGGAAACCATGAAAACCTATGTTTATACCGCTGATCTTATTTTTCTAAATGCATCAACCATTGCAACCACACATATTTTATTGAATTCAACCAGCAGTCGCTTTCAGCAAGGCATGGGCAATGATTATGATTTGGTAGGAAGACACCTCATGGATCATCATAAGAATCCACACATGAGTGCCATAGTTGAAGGCTTTGAGGATCAATATCATTACGGGAAGAGGCCTACCGGTATTTTTATTCCACGTTTTAAAAATATCCATACCCAAGAAAAGGATTTTATCCGTGGATACAATTACCAAGGTAGTGGATATAGAGATAAAGGAATTCCTTCAGATGAAATTGGAGCAGCGTTGAAAGAAAACAGCACGGAGGCTGGTAACTGGAGAATTGCTTTCGGGTACTACGGCGAAACACTCCCTTATGCTGACAATAGAATTACGTTGAACAACAACCTAAAAGACATATATGGAAGGCCTGGACTTTCCATTGATTGTTCATTCAAGGAAAATGAAAAGGCAATTTTTAAAGATGCCACAGATACGATGAGAGAAATGATGGAAGGCATTGGATTGAAAAACATCAAAGAAAACAAAACTATGTCATTCCCTGGAAATGCAAACCACGAGATGGGTACAGCCAGGATGGGACATGATGAAAAAACTTCTGTCCTAAACAAATGGAATCAACTACATGCGGTTAAAAACGTATTCATCACAGACGGATCTTGCATGACATCCAGCTCATGTGTAAATCCATCACTTACATACATGGCATTAACCGCCAGAGCGGTGGATTATGCTTTAAAAAAGGGTAAATAAAAACAAAGAGCTTCTTTTCTCGCTGTTTCTGGAGTTTGGGCTTCGATGTCTGATGTCTAATTACTACTTTTGCACCATGCTAAAAAGCACTCTTTTAAAAGCAGCGGATGCTGCAGGCAAACTGATTCAGGAAAGAATCAATGGAAAATTTACAATTGAGTTTAAGGATGGTCCAAATAATTTGGTAACTGAGGTTGATAAGGCCTCGGAAGCACTCATCATGGAAATCATCAAAAAAGAATTCCCAGGCCACTTCATCCTTTCAGAAGAAATTGGAGAGGTAAAGATGGATTCAAACTACAAATGGATCATTGATCCCATTGACGGAACCATCAATTTTGCCAACGGAATCCCACTTTGCTGCGTAAGTATTGGCGTTGAAAAAGACGGCAAAATGATCATGGGCGCGGTTTACAACCCCATGCTAAACGAGTTCTTCTTTACAGAAAAAGGACAAGGCGCATTTTTAAATGAACGCCGCATCGAAGTAAGCAAGCAACATCAGGTTAAACACGCATGCTTGGTAACCGGTTTCCCATATACCTACCTCGATACGCCCAATGGTCCACTTGAAGTTTTCAGCCGACTCATCCACGAAGGAATTCCAGTACGCCGTCTTGGGTCAGCGGCCATCGACCTTTGTTGGGTTGCTGCCGGCAGGTTCGACGGTTTTTATGAGCACAAGCTCATGGCTTGGGATAGTGCAGCAGGATTTTTAATGGTTGAAGAAGCGGGAGGTGTTGTAACTGATTTCAAAGGACATGAATATTCTCCCTATCAACCTCATATAGTAGCAACCAATGGAAAAATCCATGAGGAGTTGCTTCGTTGGATTTCTAACACACATCAATAAATAAATATGTCTAGAACAGAAGTAAAGGATTACGGAGAATTTGGGCTCATCCATCACCTAACAAAAAACATAGAGCTTCAAAATGCATCTTCTGTACTGGGTGTAGGAGATGACGCAGCAGTGATTGATCATTTTGGGAAGCAAACTGTGGTTTCAACAGACATGTTGATTGAAGGTGTGCATTTCGACTTATCATATACCCCTTTGAAGCACCTTGGGTACAAATCGGTTATTGTAAACCTAAGCGATATCTATGCAATGAACGCCACGCCGACGCAAATACTTTTGAGCGTTGGCTTCAGCAGCAGGTTCAGTGTGGAAGCCATTGAAGAGTTTTACGAAGGTGTGTATGCAGCATGCGAAGAACATGGAGTTGATTTGATTGGAGGAGACACTTCATCATCTCAAAAGGGATTTATCATTTCCATCACCGCCATAGGCGAAGCAACACCAGAACAGATTGTAAAAAGATCGACTGCGCAGCAAGGCGACCTGATCTGTGTTTCAGGAGATCTAGGCGGCGCTTATATTGGTTTGCTTTTTCTCGAAAGAGAAAAAAGGATTTATTTGGAAAGTCCAGGCGTTCAACCCGACCTTGAAAATGAAACTTATGTCATAGGCAGGCTGTTAAAACCCAGTGCAAGAAAAGATATTCATGAATTGCTTGAAGAAAAAGGGATCATACCAACATCTATGATGGACATCAGCGATGGATTGAGTTCAGAGCTGTTGCATATTTGTGAGAACAGTGCAGTTGGATGTGTGATTTACGAAGAAAAACTTCCCATATCAGAAGAGTCAAGGAAAGCTGCTTATAAGTTTGAGATAGATCCAACGGCCTGCGCACTCAGTGGTGGGGAAGATTATGAATTACTTTTTACCATCAAGCAGGAAGATTACGAAAAAATTACGCTCAATGAAAAAATCAGCGTAATTGGATATGTAACGGAGGCAGGAGAAGGGGCAAAAATTAAAACCAAAGGAGGCAATACATACAATATTACCGCCCAAGGTTGGAATGCGTTTAAAGAAGGGTAGTTTTTATCGAGGCTATATATTTGAGATCATTTTGAAGGATGATTTGAACACGATTTTATCAAAAACCAAAAGGAAATGTCTGTTCAAATTAAACCATCAATGACACAAAGCAGTCTTTCTTGTTATCACACGACCCAATTCTCTTGCTTTTCCGTAACGGTCAACATTATATAAAATATCGGCATAATCAATAGGACAATCGCTGATACTTTTGTTCAGTAAAATAAGGTATCCGTCTTGGGTTTTTGCAAACCGAGCCGGTGGGAAATAAGTGTTCAAAGCAATAAAAAACAAGGCATCATAAGGAGTCTTAACAACCGGAATCATATTACTCAAAGATTCAATGTTGCTTGCATTTAATATGTAACCAGATTTTGTTACTGCTATAAAATAATGAGTACATATTCCCGGGGGGCAATCGTTTCCGAAACCTTTCGTTTCACTTTTTATTTTCCAAGGTTCTTGATCAACTTCTAGTCTCATACTTTTTAATCCCTTCCAATTAATGAAGTTTTCACCACTGATTTTTACCGTGTCTTCTTGATAATCTTCAGAAGAAGCAGATCCGCGAACCCTAACAATGGCTGTGTATATTAATGAGTCTGAAAATGACAAGGATGAAAGATCGAAATTTGGATCAAGAAGTTTGAATTTTGCAAGGTTGATTTTTACCTCTCCAATAAGATACAATCCAGCTGTTTTTTGAATAGCCGAATAATCACTGTCGTTGCGTTGACGCATTGTTAAGTTATAAGGATTTTCAATCTCTTCGAGTGATAGTTTTTCCACTTCCTTTTTTAAAGAAATCATCACCGGAGAACATGAATAGAATATAAAACAGGCACTGATATAAAGTATAAGTTGTTTAGCCATAAGATTAAATTAATTAAAGTTAATTCATCTTTAAAGGATCTTATCCCAAAAGTGTATAAAGCAGTTTACACTATATTGTATTTTAGTAATTTTTCTCCAACTTAAAAACAATGGTTGTCTGTCGTGGGCTCACAACCATTTTTCATTTAGATACCTAATTTTACTTTTGAGGTAAGGCCTGGAGCATCCTAGAAACAAATCCATCAATTGCAGCATTTTCTATCCACCTAACTAATAA
>Ga0209550_10002068_pt1 | contig 19361 bp, 14 predicted proteins | sample LauGreSuBDMM15SN_2_FD_187567 | JGI IMG/M metagenome (GOLD analysis project Ga0209550, IMG submission 187567) | Freshwater lake microbial communities from Lake Michigan, USA - Su13.BD.MM15.SN (SPAdes) (version 5) | ecosystem: Environmental > Aquatic > Freshwater > Lake | place: Lake Michigan...
CTAAATGAAAATTACGCCCGAGAAGTGATGGAACTGCATACTTTGGGAGTTGATGGTGGGTATACCCAACAAGATGTAACAGAGGTAGCAAGGGCATTGACGGGGTGGACGGTAAGGCCGATGTACAAAGGAACTGCGGCTGTTAAATTAATGGATGGCATCGATAAATCTATGTTGAACAAGCAAGGCTTTGTTGTACAAGGTGATTTTCTTTTTCGCGCAAATAAACATGATGAAAGTGAGAAGAAAATACTCGGGAATCAGTTCCCAGCAAATGGGGGATACAAAGAAGGATTAGAGGTTCTGCATTTGCTTGCAGCACATCCATCAACAGCAAAATTTATATGCACCAAACTAGCAATTAGGTTCGTAACAGATACACCCTCTATGGCATTGATTGATAAAATGACGGAAGCTTTTAAACTATCAAAAGGAGATATCAAAGCCGTATTGATTTCAATGCTAAACAGTTCAGAATTTTGGAAGAAAGATGTTGTAAGAAGTAAAATCAAATCACCTTTTGAACTTGTCATCAGTGCTGTAAGGTCCACGAATGCCAAGGTATATCAACCCTTTCAATTGTATAATTGGAGCACTAGAATGGGACAAAAATTCTATTCATACCAAGCACCGACTGGCTTTCCAGACAATGCCTCATTTTGGGTAAATTCAGGATCGTTGTTGAATAGGATGAATTTTGGTTTGGCATTTGCTTCACAAAAAATACCGGGCATAAGTGCAGATCTTATGGCCTTGAACGACAATCATGAACCTGAAAGTGTAGAAGATGCGTTGAATATATTTAGCAGTCTATTGATGCCGGAAAGGGATCAAGAAGAGAACAAAAAAAGACTGAAATCAATGCTCATTGATGCAGATTTATCTCGAAAAGTGAGCGAGGCTGTTAGTAAAACTGCGGTATTGAATGAAGAAGATTCAGTTGAGATGCTTCAAACAAATACCCCGATGCAAATGAAGCCAATAGCTCAGGTTGCGCATGTTGTAGGCATCATTTTAGGCTCACCAGAATTTCAAAGAAAATAAAAAAATATTCAGATGATAAATAGAAGGGCTTTTATGAGATCTGGAGCCATGGCTGTATTTGCTGCAGGCATGGGTGGGGTTCCATCATTCATCACCGCCACTGCGGGTGAAAGAAAAATTATTCATCCCTACAAAAAGACCAAAACATTGGTATGCATTTTCCAACGAGGGGCAATGGATGGACTCATGGCAGTATCTCCGTACGCTGACCCCAATTTAAAAGCATTGCGGCCTGGGTTGTATATGAGTCCAACCGCTTCAGAAGGCAGTTTGACAGACCTAGATGGTAAGTTTGGATTGCATCCCTCTTTGTCTTCCTTGCATCCTTTTTTTCGTGAAAGCAGGATGGCTATGGTACATGGCGTGGGTAGTCCCAACACCACCCGAAGTCATTTCGACGCGCAAGATTATATGGAAAGTGGCACTCCGTTTACCAAAAATACACCCAGTGGATGGTTAAACAGGGCCGTAGGGTTAACGGGGCATGATGCAACGCCATTTAGTGCTGTTAGTTTGACAAACGCCCTACCGAGGTCGTTTTACGGACCACAAGATGTGCTGGCAATTAGCAATTTAGAGGAGTTCGCGTTGCAAATGAAAGGCAATCCACAGGCATCAAAGATGACCGCAAAATCATTTGAACAACTGTACGATCAAACGTCGAATGACTTGCTAAAGCAATCTGGAAAGGAAAGTTTTGAGGCCATGAAAATGTTGGACTTACAATTAATAAAAAACTATAAGACAGTGCAAGGGGTGATTTATCCCAATTCCGCTTTGGGGAAGTCGTTGAAGCAGATAGCCATGCTCATTAAAATGAATGTGGGATTGGAAGTTGCATTTGCAGAATCAGGAGGTTGGGATACCCATTTTGCGCAAGGCACCACCAATGGTTTGTTTGCCAGAAACTTGAAAGACTTTAGCGAAAGCATCGCTGCATTTTGGAAGGATATGGAGGCATATCAGGATGAAGTAACGGTGATGACCATGACTGAGTTTGGACGAACTGTGCATCAAAATGGCACTGGAGGAACAGATCATGGAAGGGCAAGTTGTTTGTTTGTTTTGGGAAATGATGTAAAAGGCAAGAAGGTTTATAATCAAATGAACACGTTGGCCAAAGAGAACCTAGAAGACGGACGCGACCTACCAGTAACAACAGATTTTAGGTCAGTATTTGGTGAAGTGGCCAATAAGCATCTCGGTTTAATAAAATCAGAAAACTTATTCCCAGGTTGGAAGGGAGATGCAGTTGGCATCATGAAAAACTAAATATCTCGCTATCTTTAATCCAGAAAAATCAGGATTTCATTTAATTGTTTAACAGCTAATTCGATGAGAAAAAATGATTGAAATCAATATCAAAGGATTTAAAAAAATACGATGGGTCAAAGACATTTTGGAATAGGAATTATTGGTGCTGGATTGATCTCACATGTTCATGCATTGGCAATCGATCATATAGAAAACGCTAGCGTCAAAGGGGTTTTCAACATCAACAAAGAAAAGGCAGATGCATTTGCTTTGAAGCACTATTGCATTGCATTCGATACGCTGGACGAGATGCTAGCGCAGCCTGATATTGACATTGTATGTATCTGCACGCCATCTGGGATTCACCTTGACCCAGCCATCAAAAGTATAGAAGCCGGAAAGCATTGCTTGATAGAAAAGCCATTGGAAGTTACCTTGGAAAAATGTGATGAAATCATAGAAGCAGCAAAGAAGAAGGGGGTAAAAGTAGGCGTAATTTTTCCTTCAAGGTTTTATGAATCAAGCAAACAGTTGAAGCAGGCAATTGAAGAAAAGCGTTTTGGTGATATGGTTTTGGGTGATGCTTATGTGAAATGGTACAGGAGTCCCGAATATTATGCCTCTGCTGCATGGAGAGGTACCTGGGCATTGGATGGTGGTGGAGCCATGATGAACCAAGGCATACACTCTGTGGATCTTTTACAGTGGTATATGGGGCCGGTAGAATCTGTGCAAGCATTTGCTGCCAATGCACGCCACAAGGGCATTGAAGTGGAAGATACAATCGTGGCTGTATTGAAATTTGCCAACGGCGCCTTGGGAAATATTGAATGTTCTACGGCTGTATTTCCTGGTTCGTTGAAACAGATAGAAATTATGGGAACTGAGGGAACAGCTGTTCAGGAAGAAAGCAGTTTAATTAAGTGGGAGTTTCAGCATAAAATTGATGCTGATCAATTTGTTGTTGCCAAAACTACTGAGAATGTCGCACAAGGAGGTGTTGCAAACCCTGCTGATATCAATTTCATCGGACATCAAAAACAAATCGAAGACATGATTCATGCAATTGAAACAGATGGCGAGGTATTGATCGATGCCGTTGAAGGACGTAAGTCGGTTGAAATTGTATTGGCGATTTATGAAAGTGCAAGGAGTGGAAAAATCGTCCATCTCCCTTAGGCTATTCAAACAGCCTGGCGAAATGGTTTTCTAAGTGGTTTCTCATTGCATTTCGGAATAATTCTGGCGATCCATTTTCGATTATTTCTACAAGCCCCTTATGTGATACAAATTTTTTGATATTTGTTTGTTTTTTAAGGAGCCCACTTTTGTGGACATAATCAAAAACAGGAAGTAGCATTTTTTGGAATTTCTTCAGGGTAGCGTTTCCAGTTATTTCATAAAGCTTACCATGGAATTCTATCTCTTGTTCGCTATTGAATAGATATGCCTCCGTTGCAGAGGGCTCTTTTTCTACAATTCTTTTTAAATCCGCAATATCTTCTTTTGTAACCCTTTGAAATATAAAATCCGCCATCCCTATTTCCAAAACCAGTCGTATCTCAAATATTTCCCGAAGTGTTTCTTGGTCTAATATATGAGGATTCATACTCTTGCTCATGTTTCCAAAGAGGTCTGGACTCGTAATGACTGACCCCTTTTTTTTCTTTGATTCTATCAGCCCCATCATTCTTAGCCTCAACAAGGCCTCCCGAATTACCGTTCTGCTAACACCAAGCGCCTGTGCGAGCTCCAATTCTTTTGGGATGCTATCACCAACTTTAAGCTTTTGTTGTTGGAGTAGCTCTACCAGATTTGCCTCAACCTTATCCACCAAACTACTGGTTTCGATTGATTTAAGGTTCCCGTTGAGCAGTGTTTTAATCATAATGTACTACTTAATACAAATATAGCCCATTCACCAAGAATCCACCAAACTCATTAAATAGCCCTATGTTAATGTTTTTTTATATTTTTTTGGGGGAATAGAAATTATATAATACTTTTATTATGTCATACATAATACTTTAAAATAAATTACATGAAAAGTCTAACAATCAGAATTGGATTTATCCTCCTGGGGATATTCCTGAATTTGATCGTATTAGGTCAGGGTGAAAAAATCACGGGCAAGGTGCTCTCGAAGGGAGATAATCTTCCTTTATCGGGTGTCTCCATTGTGGTAAAGGGTAAAAAAATTGGAACCCAGACCAATGAAAACGCAATGTTTTCTATTGAAGCAAAGGCAGGTGATATCCTTGTATTTTCTTCAACAGGTTACCTTGATCTTCAAGTTGCAGTATCAACCTTAAAAACGCTGACTATTTTACTCGTGCAAAGCGAATCCAAATTGGATGAGGTTGTAATTATAGGTTATGGCTCACAGAGCAAGTCAAAAATAACAGGGTCTGTAAGTAAGTTAGACCAAAGGGTAATACAAAGTGGTGTTCGCTCAAACCCTGCGTCAGCACTTGCTGGTACTATTCCAGGTTTGAGGGTTCAGCAAACCTCAGGGCGACCAGGCGCAGTGCCTTCAATCGTGCTCAGGGGTGGAACAAATTACAATGGATCAGGTTCGCCACTGGTTATAGTGGATGGTTTGCTTAGGGCAGGCTTTTCGGAAGTTAACCAAGAGGATATCGAGTCTATCGAAGTATTGAAAGATGCCTCTGCAACCGCCATCTATGGTGCAAGAGCAAACAATGGCGTTGTATTGATAACAACCAAAAAGGGAAAAGCGGGCCAGTCCAAAGTTACGGCCAGCTCAAAAGTGGGTATCAACAAACTCAACATACCTTTTGAATTTCTGAATGCAAGAGACTATCTTTTTTATTCAAGAAATGCAATTAAGACTTCAGGTGGATATGACCCATCAAGGTTGTCTCAGCTTACAAGTTCTGGTCCTTTCGGTACAGGCAATAGATTTTTGGATGGCTCAGGAAATGTGATTGATGGAAACCTAAATGCATTGGGTGTTTGGAGTACCATGAAGTTAGACAATACCAACCGCCAGAAGCTAAACGATGGTTGGCAAACTATGATTGATCCCATCAATGGCTTAGACACGCTCATTTTCAATAGTTTTAATTACAAAGAATATGCATTGAGGCCAAGTAGTCTTACACAAGACTATAATGTATCTATGAGTGGTGGTAACGACAAAGGCAAGTACTACGCTGGTTTTGGCGCATATGACGAAAAGGGTATGCCAATCAATACTTTTTACAAGCGTTATACTTTTGTATTGAATTCAGAATACAAAGTGAAGAGTTGGCTTACTTCAATTTCAAACTTAAACTTTGCAGATGCTAAATGGCGCGATGCTGTAACCAATACAGAGGGCAACTATCTTTCCAGATCTCTTGGTGCACCTCCTACAATGAGGGGGCGAAACGAAAAAGGCGAATTGCTCATTGGAAGAGACTTAGGCGATGGAAATCCTTTGGTGAATGATGATAAATTTATCAGAAGAAACAACACTGATAAGTTTACAATGTCTCAAGCCATTAAAATAGACCTTCTTTCAAATCTTTGGTTGAAGACCAGCGCAAACCTTTTTTATGATGAAGGGGTTTATGAAAGTTTCAACAAAGATTATTTACAAAGTCCGGGTAACTATAACAGAACAAGATCATCATCTGCATCTTTTGGAAGAAATTTCAGTCAGACCTACAATGCAGTTGCAGGATATAACACAACCTTCAAAACCAAGCACAACCTTGATTTGATGGGTGGTGCGGAGTACTATGATATTTATTCAAGTGGTGTTTCTGCATCAGGTGCACAAGCTCCTTCAGATGATTTCATGGATCTTCAATATGTAAAACGTGATAAAGATCTTCAGCCTTCTGTTGATTCTTATCATGACCGTCAACGCATTCTTTCTTTCTTTGGAAGAGCAACCTATGATTTTGATTCAAAATATTTGTTTACCGCAACCATGAGAAGAGACGGTTATTCAAAGTTGATTAATAACCGTTGGGGGAATTTTCCGGGTATATCTATGGGATGGAATGTGCATAAGGAAAACTTTTTCTCTTCTAACATTTTCAAAACACTCAAGGTTAGGGCAAGTTGGGGACAAAATGGCAACGTAAGCGGTATCAGCTCTTATGGATTACAGGGTGGATATAGTGTTGCCAGGTACAACGCAAGTGCAGGCTATCTATTTTCCTCACCTCAGTTCCCTGATTTGCTTTGGGAAAGGTCATCAACCGTTGAGTTTGGTGTAGAGACCAATATTCTAGGTAAGATTGATCTTGTATTGGCTTATTATGACAGGATCACTAGAGATAAAATTTCAACATTTTCATTGCCTGCAACTTCAGGTATTACCGGACTCACCACCAACAATGGAAGTATGCAAAACAAAGGTGTTGAATTTGAATTGAACTACAGAGTTCTAAGAAATAAAACATGGCAGATTGATATTGCAGCCAATGGCGCATACAATGCAAATAAAATTCTTAAGCTTCCCGCCAACGGTTTGGAGAATAATAGACAAGGTGGCGTACAGATTTACGACCCAGCTACCAAGCAATTGATTTGGGTTGGTGGACTACAGCAAGGGCAAGATCCAAATGTTGCTTATGCGTATGTTCCTGCAGATCTATACAGAAACCAAGCCCAACTTGATGCTGACGCAAACAGGGTGGATCTGAATGGTGCAAGGGTTCTTCTTGGAACGGGGCGCTACAATGCACTAACCACTGCACAAAAAGCTGGCTTCTTCCCAATTGCATTGGGTGATGTAAAATGGACTGACATCGATAAAAATGATACAATTGATTACCGTGATAGGGTTTATATGGGAAGAACTGTTCCTCGTTGGACAGGTGGTTTTAGTGCTTTCGCAAGATGGAAAAATCTTTCATTAAGTGCAAGATTTGATTATGCGTTGGGATTTGTTGCTTATGATGGACCACGTGCCTGGTTTATGGGAAATGCACAAGGTACATTCAATACCATCAAGGATGTTTATCAGACCTATACCCCAACAAATACATCAGCAAAATTCCCTACCTATTATTGGGCTGATCAACTTTATAAAAACAACGTGCTAAGAGAATCAAAAATGTTTTACCAGAAAGGAGATTATCTCGCACTGCGTGAGATCAATTTAATGTATTCGCTTCCCGCAGGTTTGGCAGGAAAAATTAAAAGTCAGTCAATCAACCTTACTGCAACAGTTCAAAATGTTGCATACTTGAGTAAGGCTACTTTATATTCTCCGGAATCAGGAAGTATCGCGAATTCAGCTGCAGGAAGTGGTGGATATCCATTACCTAGGATATTAATTTTTGGAGCACAAATCACATTCTAATCTAACTAAATCTATACAATGAAAAAGTCAATATTCCATTTGGTACTAGTTGGTTTGTTGCTCCTAGGCAACGGCTGCAAAAAACTTGACCTTTCTCCCGAAGACTATTATACAAGCTCAAATTTTTGGAAAACATCTGCTCAGGTGGATGGTGCCATGATTGGGTTACACAATCAATTAAGGGGATTCCAATTTACATTTTTCACATTGGGTGAATTGAGATCAGGTGCATTCAAAGATGCAACTGGTGCAACAGGAACATCTTCATTAAACTCTGCATCGATAATCAGGCAAGATCTTAGAGAATCAAGTCCTGGCATTTCAGCGTGGGCAGGATTTTATGGTCCGATTTTCCAAGTCAATAATTTTATTTTTCAAGTAGAACAGTCAACTTATTTGGCTGACGCAGATAAAAAGTATTACTTGGGTCAGGCTTATGGTCTTCGTGCATTTTACTATTTTCATCTTTACAGAACATTCGGACGAGTGCCTCTGACCTCAAAGCCATCTGTACTTACAAATACGCCTACCGCTTCAGAGCAGGCATATTTGGAGCGCTCAAAAACCGAAAAGGAAACCCTTGATTTTATCAAAGCGGATGTACAAAAATCAGAAACAAATTTTGCTGGAAACTATACCACTAAATTTCAAAAGGCTCAGTGGTCTCTTGCTGCTTCCCATATGCTAAAGGCTGAATTGTATCTCTGGTCTGCCAAGGTTAAAATAGACGGACAGGCGCCAAGCAATGAAACTGCAGATCTTGGTATTGCAAGAGCTGCTGCTGAAGCTGCACTAACTCAATCTGCCGCCGTTGCATCGTTTGCGAATATTTTCAATTATGCAAACAAAGGAAATACTGAAGTGATTTTTGCAATTCGATACCAAGTAGGAGAAGCAACAAATAATTATGGTCAGTTTATCTATGCACAAACAGATCCGATGGCTAGCTTTGTTGGTCCAAGTGGTGCACCACTCACCTCAACTGAAGCTGGAGCATCTCCATCTGATCCACTAAAAGTTGCTGGTGGAGGTTCAATCATTCGTTACGAGTATAAGTATGATCTTTTCTTGAAATTTGATACGGCTACTGACTCTCGTGCAAGAACAACTTTCTTTGATTTTTACAGAACTCCAATAGCGTCCAACAAGTTCGTAAACCTTAGAAAATTCTTAGGTACAATGGACGGAACAAACAGAAGTTTTGCATCTGATGTGCCAGTCTATCGCTGGTCTGAAGCGATGCTTTTGCTTGCTGAAATTAAAAACAAGCAAGGGCAAGATCCATCAGTTGAAATTAATGCTGTTAGAAAAAGAGCGTATGGCGCAAATCCTTTCACTGCGCATACCAATGGTACATTCGAGGCCAATGAGCTTGCTATTTTTGGTGAAAGAACAAAAGAGTTTGTTGCCGAAGGGAAAACTTGGTATGATTTAAGAAGAATGCAAGATGCTTCGGGAAGTCCATTGGCCTTCAGAAAAGACCTTCCTCTTATCGGTGTATTGGATAAAGCCACACAAGAATACAGGTTGTTATGGCCGATAGATAAGTCTACACTAAATCAGGATCCAAAATTAGAGCAGAATCCACTATACCCTGGGACTTAATATTGAAATAGCTTAATTTCAGGAAAATTTTGACACCCAGCCATCAAGGCTGGGTGTCTTTAAATAAATAATATGAATATTGCACATTTTGATGGGCTGATTTCAGCTCCATTCACGCCTATGCATGGAAATGGAGAACTTAATCTTGAGGTGATTACAACGTATTACAATATGTTGAAGAGAAATGGAGTGAATGCAGCCTTTATTTGTGGGTCAACTGGCGAAGGTGTTTCACTCAGCATGAAAGAAAAAAAAGCGGTTGCCTTAGCTTGGGCAAATTGTACTGCTGATGATGAAAACTTTAAGGTGATTATGTTTTTAGGTGGTACCTGCATTGCGGACTGCAAAGAGCTTGCTTTACATGCACAATCAGTGGGGTTGTTTGCAGTCTCATTTACTGCACCATTTTATTTCAAGCCTGCTACCGTAAAAATGCTTGCTGATTGCTGTGTAGAAATAGCATCAGCTGTTCCTAATCTTCCATTTTATTATTACCACATACCTGTATTGACTGGAGTGAATTTTCCAATGATTGATTTTTTGAAAGAGATGGATGGACGGGCCCCTAATTTCGCAGGTATCAAGTATACCCACGAGGACTTTATGGATTTTCTTTCCTGTTTGAATTATGAACAAGGAAAATATGAAATGATGTGGGGAAGAGATGAAAATATGTTGTCGGCCTTGGTGCTTGGAACTAAGTCTGCTATAGGAAGCACCTACAATTATGCCGCTCCCCTATACCTAAATTTGATTGATGCATACAAGAATGGAAACATGGAAAAGGCAAGAGAGTTGCAGCAGCAATCCATTGATATGATACGTTTATTGGGTAAATATGGTGGAATCGCTACTGGTAAGGCATTCATGAAGGCAATCTCTGTTGATTGTGGTGAATTCAGGTTGCCGGTAAAAAACATGTCGGAACAGGATTTTAGCGCATTCGTAGAAGATCTTACGGCAATTGGCTTTGATCAATATTGTTCAAAATAAAACGATATTACGTTATGTTCCGTACAGGGTTTTTTCTCATTTTTTTAATGCTCTGTATTTTGACTACAAATAGCCAGCACATCCCTGCTCAATTAATCAATTGGAAAAAGGCAGGAAAATTTCCTGTAACAAACGGCATTGCCTCATTAGGTCTTGCAGGACAAAGTGCAGGTCTGCACAATGACTGCATGATTGTTGCAGGAGGCACAAACTTTCCGGATAAATTGCCTTGGTTAGGAGGTAAAAAGATGTATTTCGATGATATTTTTCTATTTAGAAAAACATCAAATGGCATGTTAACTCTATCTACTGTACATAAGCTTCCCATGAATCTTGGTTATGCCGCAACTACCACAACAGAAAAAGGTTTATTAATGGCAGGTGGTGAAAACGAATCAGGAATTCTTAGTAAGGTAATGATCCTACAAGTAGTTAATGATTACACTGAAGTAAGTTTTTTGCCAGATCTTCCAATTCCCCTGACAAATGGTATTGCAGTGTCATGCAAATCAATTGTATACATCATTGGTGGAGAAACAGCATCAGATGTGTCAGATAGGGTATTTGTGATGGACTTGAATAATACCAAAAATGGGTGGACATCTTTGCCTCCACTTCCACATCCCATAAGCCATGGTGTAGGCGTTTTTTTCAATAGACAAACTGCAAAAGGAATTTATATTTTAGGTGGTCGTGCCAAACAACAAAATGGTATCAGCAATTTGTATTCTACCAACTATTACTTTGACATAGATACGATGCAATGGACATTGAAAGCACCGCTACCTTATGGATTGTCTGCAGGAACAGGAGTAATTGATTCTTCCGGCAGTGTATTGCTTTTTGGAGGTGACAAAGGTGAAATCTTTTCAAAGGTTGAAGCACTGATCGCTCACAAAAACCGGGAAACGGATCCATCGGTTATTAAAACACTTGACAAGAAAAGAATTGATCTACAATCAAACCATCCGGGATTCAGCAATGAAATACTGGCTTATAACATTGAACATGATCACTGGGATATTATAGGAACTTTGCCTTTTCCGACACCAGTAACAACCCATGCATTCGTTTGGGATAGTTTTGTCATGATTCCTGGTGGAGAGGTCCGTGCAGGTGTGCGAACACCCAACATTTATTCTGCAGAACTTCAACCAAAAAAATGAGCTATTCAAAAAACTACAAATGGATCATCGTTGCGTTGCTTTTCGGAGTGGCGCTGCTGAATTATATGGACAGGCAGATGATTGCCACCATGCGCCCTGCCATGCAGATAGACATTGCTGAGCTGAAACAGGCTACCAACTTCGGACGACTCATGGCGATATTCCTTTGGGTATATGGAGCGATGAGTGCTTTCTCTGGAATCATTGCTGATCGCATCAGTAGAAAATGGCTCATCATTGGAAGTTTGTTTGTTTGGTCTGCAGTTACCTTTTCAATGGGATATGCGCAAACATTTAACCAACTCTATGTGCTGCGTGCCATCATGGGATTCAGCGAAGCGCTGTATATTCCTGCAGGATTGTCATTGATTGCAGATTTTCACAATGATAAAACCAGGTCACTTGCTATAGGCATTCACATGTCTGGGATCTACATGGGACAAGCATTGGGCGGTTTTGGTTCCACCGTTTCAAAACTTTATTCCTGGCAAAATACTTTCATTTTTTTTGGATTGATTGGGATGATCTATGCAGTGGTGTTGATACTTTTTTTGAAGGATAAAAAAAGGGATCATACTGAATCCTCCATTGGATACAAGCCCAATAATAACTTTTTTTCAGGTTTGGTATCCTTGCTAGGTTCATTCCGTTTTTGGATAATTGTGCTGTATTTTGCCGTACCCAGTCTACCCGGTTGGGCAATTAAGAACTGGGCACCAACATTGATTGCTCAAAACCTGAACATCGAGATGTCTGTTGCCGGTCCGCTGACCACCATCTCAATTTCATTGTCTTCTTTACTTGGTGTAATCGTTGGAGGAATCCTTTCTGACAGGTGGTTTCAGGTAAATAACAGGGGAAGGATTTACACGGGTGCTATCGGGCTTGCTTTAACGATTCCAGCTTTGTTTTTAATGGGTTATGGAGTAACGGTGTTTCACATTGTATCATCAGCATTTTTATTTGGATTCGGATTTGGCATGTTTGATACCAACAACATGCCGATCCTTTGTCAATTTGTTCAGCCCAACCAGCGCGCAACGGGATACGGTTTTTTAAATACAGCTGGTATTTTTGCAGGTGCATTGATCACAGATTATCTAGGTAGATCAACAGATGCAGGAAATCTAGGAAAAGATTTCGCCATGTTGGCGTTTGTTGTTGTGATTGTCTTGATCATTCAATTGATATTTCTTAAACCCAATCAGACAAATGAATTACACACTTGAAGAATTAAATGAACTGCAACAATTTTATGCAGATCAGTTGCTTAAGGATACCATTCCATTTTGGTTTCCAAGGTCTGTTGATCTTGAACATGGTGGATATTTGTTCATGCGAGATGCTGATGGTAGTTTGATTGATGATGATAAAGCCGTCTGGATTCAGGGCCGTGCCGTTTGGATGTTATCTACGTTATACAATACTGTAGAAAAAAAACAGGAGTGGCTTGATGGGGCAAAAGTTGGTTATGATTTCCTGAATAAATACTGTTTTGATTCAGATGGAAAGATGTTTTTTCATGTAACTAGGCAAGGAGATCCAATTAGAAAAAGGCGTTATTTTTTCTCTGAAACATTTTATGTAATTGCAGCGGCAGCTTATGCCAAGGCGAGTGGGGATGAAGGGGCAGCAGAAAATGCTAGAACCATTTTTGGCAAATGCATAGAATACGCCACTGTGCCAGGAATGATTGCACCAAAGTTCACAGAAACACGACCTTCAAAAGGCATTGGTGTTCCGATGATCATGATCAATACGGCACAGCAAGTTCGCGAGAATATTGGAGATGATCGGTGTGATGAATGGATTGCAAAATGGATCGCAGAAATTGAAAGAGACTTTGTAAAAGACGATATACGCTGTGTGATGGAACAGGTTTCTCCTGAAGGTGAAATCATCGATCATATCGATGGAAGAACCCTCAATCCTGGTCATGCCATCGAAGGCGCCTGGTTTATTTTCACAGAAGCGGTGTACAAAAACAACGATCAGCATTTGATTGATCTTGGATGCAGAATGCTTGACTACATGTGGGAACGCGGTTGGGATGAAAAACACGGCGGAATCCTTTATTTCAGGGATGTGTACAACAAACCTGTGCAAGAATATTGGCAAGACATGAAGTTTTGGTGGCCACACAATGAAGTGATTATCGCAACACTGTTCGCGTATCTGTTGACAGGAAAAGAGAAATATGCTGAATGGCATCACAAGGTTCATGAATATGCTTACAATCATTTTCACGACAAAGAACATGGCGAATGGTTTGGGTATTTGCACAGAGACGGAAGAATAGCACAAACTTCAAAAGGTAATTTATTTAAAGGCCCATTTCATTTACCGCGACAAGAATGGATTTGCATGCAGCTGTTGAAAAATTATATAAAATGAGCAGCTACAAGAAGATTTATTTTCTGATTTTCATGATTCCATGTTGTTGTTTTTCCCAATTTAAATTGGATAAATACTTCAGCGATAACATGATGTTCCAGCGTGAAAAGCCCATTTGTATTTTTGGAAAAGGAATTCCAGGAAAGAAAATAACACTTCATTTTTCTTCACAAGATGAATACCGAACAGAGGTGCAAAAGGACTCGACATGGGTTTTCAGTTTGCCTTCACAAAAATATACTTCTACTCAATTTGATTTTACTGTCTCTGACGAAACCAAACATACATCCATAAAAAATATCTTGATTGGTGATGTATGGATTTGCACAGGTCAATCAAACATGGAGTTTCCTCTTTCCAACGATTTGAATTTTCAAGGCGAGAAGTCTATTGAATTCAACCCATTCATCCGGATATACAACCCAAAGTATGTGGGGAAAGATTTTTACGGAAAACCTTTTTCTGATTCCATGAAGCAAAGATTAACAGCAGGTCATTACTATGAAGGAGGCTGGGAATTAGCGGATTATCGTGCGAGTGCTAAAATGAGTGCCATTGGATATTATTTTGGAAAGAAGATTCAACATGAAACGGGTATTCCTATCGGCATCATTAATTTATCCGTAGGCGGTAGTCCCATCGAAGCCTGGATGAATCCAGAAACATTCAATGATAAAGTTGAATTTAAAAATAAATCTACTAACCCTTGGATTACCAACGAGCAATTGCCTGTTTGGGTCAGACAGCGGGCTGTAGAAAATATTGGCAATACAGATCAGGTGCATGGTTTCATGCCAGGCTATATTTACAACACGGGTATTTCTCCAATGATGAAGTTTCCTGTAAAAGGAATTCTTTGGTACCAAGGCGAAAGCAATGCGCAGGAGTTGGATAGGGTGAATGAATATGCTGAGTTGATGAAGATGATGGTTGCAGATTATCGCAGGGGTTGGAATGAAAAAAAGCTGCCTTTTTATTTTGTTCAACTGTCATCAATAGACACACTGAAATACAAATCACATTTTTGGCCATTGTTTAGGTCGAACCAGTTGAAGGCGCATCAACAGATAAAATATTCAGGATTGGTTGTGAGCAGTGATCTTGGTGACGAAGACAATGTTCATCCAAGAGACAAGCGAACAGTTGCTGAACGTCTCGCCCTGTGGGCTTTGAATGATGTATATAAAAAAAATACTGCGGTGTCTGGTCCTATTCCCACAAAGGCCTATTGTCAAAAAAACAAGCTTGTTGTTGAATTTGATTTTTCGGATGGACTGCAAACTGCTGATAAGAAATCCATCAGGGGTTTTTCCTTGAATGGTCTTGATCAGGTTGATGCAACCATTAAAAAAAATAAAATCTACATTGATATAAAATCAATACCTGACTTAGTCTACTATTCTTACAAACCTTTTTCTGATGCAAATATAATCAACCGCCAAGGCTTGCCAGCAGCAGGTTTTATCATTAACGTGCTTAAAAAATAATTTCCAATGAAATCAAAATTAATTTTACTTCAGTCACTCTTTTTGCTCCTTTGTGTGCATTCATTTTCACAGACCGTAGCTGTTTATACAAGCGGAACTGAAGGCCATAAAAGTTATCGCATACCAGCCATTGTATCACTTCCCAAAGGAGATTTACTGGCATTTGCAGAGGGCCGTGTAAAAAATAGCGGCGATTTTGGCGACATAAACCTTGTGTTGAAAACCAGTAATGACCAAGGTAAAAGTTGGTCTGCACTAAAGGTGGTTGTGAATTATGATTCACTGCAAGCAGGCAATCCAGCTCCAGTTGTTGATTTACTTGATCCCGAATATCCCAATGGCGTCGTTTACTTGTTTTACAATACCGGTAACAACCATGAGGGTGAAGTGCGCAAGGGGAAGGGATTGAGGGAAGTTTGGTACATCAAATCCACCGACCACGGCAACAGCTGGTCTGACGCTGTAAACATTACACTGCAGGCCCATAGGCCTTTTCAGCCAACTGCCAATCCTGCCTACCAGTTCAAGGAAGATTGGCGCACGTATGCCAACACACCCGGCCATGCATTCCAGTTTCAACATGGCGTTTACAAAGGGCGGATTTTTGTAGCGGCCAACCATACCGCTGGTGATCCGCAACCCCAGTACAGAGATTGCAATGCACATGGATTTTATTCTGATGACCATGGAAAAACATTCAAACTTTCCACCAATGTTGATATTCCTGGTTCAAATGAAACCATGGCAGCTGAGTTGTCTAACGGACGCATGATGATGAGTATTCGCAACCAGCGTGGTGACATCAGACAAAGGATACTTGCCTACTCAAGCAATGGAGGCGCCAGCTGGGATACCGCCTATTTTGAACCATCTCTTCCAGACCCGGTATGCCAGGGCTCCATCATCACCTTGGGATACAAAATGGGCAAGGCAATAATCGCATCCTGCAATGCAGCGGATGAAAAAAGGAGGGACAACCTTACCCTTCGCATCAGTGATGATGAAGGCAAAAGCTGGAAGAAATCCATTGTTGTTGACAAGTCTGCTGATGAGAAGAAGCGCGATTGGGCTGCCTACAGTGATCTCGTCATTTTAGATAAAAAAACGATTGGTGTTTTTTATGAAAGAAACGGGTATGCTGAAATCGTATTTCAACCTATTGTATGGAAGAAATAAACACTTACTCGGTTACCTGTGCAATTATTCTGAGTGGAGCTCCGCTGCCTTTGCCAACCTTCATCGGAAGGGCAACAACATAAATCCCGGTGGCAGGCAATTTATCTAAATTGGCAATATTCTCAAACCCGGGTTTGTCTTTTCCCAACAGAATCTGATGTGTTTTGAAATCCTTTGACTGTCCAAAATCCATGCTTGGTGTATCCAATCCCATGGCTTTTATATTTCTTTTTTCTATTAGCCAAGTTGCGGTTGCAGGATCAATTCCGGGGAAATGAAGTTCAGGAATTGCTTCAGCTCCTTTCTTTGATGTTCCGAAATAGTTTTGTCGGTTTGGATAGAATTTTCCGTAGCCTGTTCTGAACAATACGATTGAATTTGGTGGTATTCCACCATGCTCTTCTTCCCAAGCTTCAACATCTGCAACGGTAGCTTGATAGTCGCGGTTTTTCAGTGCATTCTCTGAAACATCTATCACCACTGCATTTCCTGTTAAGCTGGTCAACGGAATTTTATCTACGGTGAGTTTATTGGCAGCAAAATGTATGGGAGCATCTAAATGCGTTCCACCATGTTCAGGTGTTACCAAAGAGTAGGAAGAGTAAAAATAACCTAGCGGCGTAATTCCCTCTGATTCAGTTTTATGCTCAAATCCAGTTGCGTTATTGGGCCAATATAAGGTGGTGCTATCGTAAGAATAACTCAAGTCAATCCAGTTTTCACCAAATGTTGCTTTTTCTTTTTTTGTGGAACAACCTATAAGAACAACGATAAAAAGGGGTAAAAAAGTTTTTTTCATGTGATGATGATCTAGGATTTTATTGGTTGAGATCTCTATTCACTTGTAAATTACAAAAATCTATTTCAATTTAATTTATTTGCAAATACTGTAGTGATTTTCAATGGTTGTTGTTAAATAAAATAAGCGGACATTTGAAGTAATAAATACAGCTGAAATGAAATCAAATTCAAAGTTTTTGAAATATTTTATTGCATTGCTGATTCTGAGCATGCCTTTATTCTATGCCATGTATGTTTATGACGCTTTGCCAGAAACAATACCTATTCATTTTAATTTTGAAGGTAAACCCGATGGATTTGGATCTAAAGATTCTATTTATTTAGCACCTATAATCCTTGGTTCAGTAGGTTTTTTTGTTTTTGCATTGATGTTAAACATACAACTTATTGATCCTAAAAGATATCAAGAAAGCAACAGTTCCATTTTCAAAAAACTAGCCTTCATGCTTGTTTTCTTTATGAGTTCGCTTTCGTTTATCATCGTGTATTCATCGTTGCATCCGGGTAATTTTTTCATTAAATACCTTTTTTCTTTGATGGGGTTGCTTTTTGCCTTCATGGGTTACGTCATGCCTTCTATCAAACCCAATTATTTTGTTGGGATGAGATTGCCTTGGACCTTAGAGAGTGCCGACAATTGGACGGCCACGCACAAAATGGCAGGAAAATGGTGGTTGGTTGGCGGCATCTTACAGGCATTGTTAGGATTGGTACTTCCAGCCAAGTTTGCGTTCATCAGTTTCATGGTAATCATGGGTTTGATGGTTACAATCCCAGCTGGATTTTCCTATCAATTTTTTAAAAAAAATCCCAAGACGGAGTAATATCAGCTGTTGAATGATCCAGGTCCTCTTGTTTTTGGCGTCTTTTCATTACTTTTGCACAAATTTTATTGCATGAAAAGATCTGTGATAACAGGAACAGGATCCTATATACCAACTAAAATAAAGTCGAACAACGATTTTACTGCTTCGGATTTTTATACCGAGCAGAAAGAAAAAATAGATACCCCAACTGATGTTATTGTCGAAAAGTTCAAGGCCATTACGGGTATTGAAGAGCGTCGTTATGCAGAAGAAAGCATGACAACTTCAGACATGGCTGCATTGGCTGCAAAAGAAGCCATTGCCATGAGTGGTATCGATCCAGAAACAATAGATCAGGTTATTTTTGCCCATAATTTTGGGGATATTTTAAGCAATACCATCCAAACTGATGCCATTCCTGCTTTAGCCAGTAGGGTAAAGCAGCTTTTGGGCATCAAGAATCCCGCTTGCATAGCCTACGATATTTTGTTCGGTTGTCCAGGTTGGGTTCAAGGTCTCATCCAAGCGGATGCTTTTTTCAAAGCCGGCATCGCCAGCAAAGCTCTTGTCATCGGAGCTGAAACGCTTTCTCGCGTAATTGATCCACATGACCGCGACAGCATGATTTTTTCTGATGGTGCGGGATGTTGCATTCTAGAGTACAAAGAAACAGGTGAAAATGGGGCGGGTATCATTGGCGCAAGTGTTCAGTCACATTGTATTGATGAGACTTACTATATCAATATGGGAAGTTCAAACCTGCCTGAAAGCGACAAAGACGTTAGATACATAAAAATGAAGGGCAGAAAGGTATATGAGTATGCTGTAAAGCTTGTACCACCTGCGATGAAAGCGTGCTTGGATAAAACCGGTATAGATATCAGTGAATTGAAGAAAGTATTCATTCATCAAGCCAACGAAAAAATGGATGAAGCGATGATCAATAAGTTGTATAAATTATACGACGCCAAAGCTCCCGAAAATATCATGCCTATGTCGATTCAATGGCTTGGCAACAGCTCCGTTGCAACAGTGCCTACATTGCTTGATTTGGTGTTGCGTGGAAAGCAAGAGGGGCATGAAATTCATGAAGGTGATGTTGTTCTATTTGCTTCTGTTGGAGCTGGAATGAACATCAATGCGGTTGCTTATAGGGTTTAAAGTTTAAATGGAGTTGAAGAGGTTGAAGTGGTTGAAGGGAGATCACTCGCTGCGCTTATAATGACGTCTTTGTAATTCATTGAAAATCAGCATGTTAAAATACAGGCTTTTTCCAGCAAAGACTCCCCTCCTGGACAGGAGGGGTGGATTC
>Ga0209550_10002069_pt1 | contig 19351 bp, 17 predicted proteins | sample LauGreSuBDMM15SN_2_FD_187567 | JGI IMG/M metagenome (GOLD analysis project Ga0209550, IMG submission 187567) | Freshwater lake microbial communities from Lake Michigan, USA - Su13.BD.MM15.SN (SPAdes) (version 5) | ecosystem: Environmental > Aquatic > Freshwater > Lake | place: Lake Michigan...
TTGGAGGAATGGCAGAGCGGTCGAATGCGGCAGTCTTGAAAACTGTTGACTGTCACAGGTCCGGGGGTTCGAATCCCTCTTCCTCCGCTGAATAACTTTCAAAAGTTATCAAAAACCTCGAAATCTTATGATTTTCGGGGTTTTTTCTTTTTACAACCTTTCAAATTATATAAACGATTTTATTGTAGATTGTCGAGGTTACCAAAATGAAAGCAAAAACCACCTTGCATTTCTATGCAAAATCAATTAAAGCCAACGCAAGTTGATGAATTGATTAAAACACTGTTACAAAACGAAAACAACAAAGGGATGCAAATATCTATCATAAAGAAAATCCCTTTGCTTGATGGTGCTTTGCTGTTGATTTTGATTGTGATTTCATTGATAAGCGAATGGTTTATCAGAAAACACAATGCGAGGTTGCAGCTTTTTTTCTTTTTTTTCTTTTTAAATTATAGGATTTAATTACCTACCTAAATGTAATTAAACTCTAAATTAAATATATCAATTTTAGATTTATTGAATATCTTTGTTTTCAATCTTAAAAAAAGAAACCATGAACGGAGCACATTTTCACATTTTAGTCAATCATTTTCCAATAATTGGTGTTATTTTCGGATTACTAATACTAATCGGTGGTTTTATTCTAAAAAACAATACCATAAAAAACACTGCTTATTGTTTATTTGTTGTATCGGCAGTTTTTGGATTTTTGTCGATGTATTCCGGAGAAGGTGCTGAAGAATTAGTAGAAGACATGCCAACTGTTGGTCATCAAATTATCCACGAGCACGAAGAATTGGCAGAAAAATTTGTTTTGGTTTTGTATGTCACTGGATTATTTTCAATTTTGGCTTTCATAACCTCTTTAAAAAACAGCAAGTTTGCTAAATTACTTTCGCTGATCACTTTGCTTTTAAGTATTGTAACTACTGTTTTATCAGTAAATGTTGGACTTTCTGGCGGTGAAGTTCGCCATACCGAAATAAGAGAAAATCCAATTCCTCTGCAAGATACCCTTGAAGGAAATGAATAATTTCCAGTTTTTTGAAATAACTTAAAAATTTGGAAGAAGTTAAAAATTCAGCAAAAAAAGCAAATTAAGTTTTGGCAATTTTTTGGTTTTGCAAAGTAGAAAATTGCTTCCGAATACTACGCTGAATAAATTGTAAATGCAGATAAATATCAAAAATTATCACGAGCCAAAACCGATAAATTTGACGATTTTAATTAATGAGGCAAATGGTCTTTTAAAACTCCGTATATAAAAGTACCCAATAAAGCGCTTATTAATATTAGAATTACAGGATAAAAACCTGCACCTATTAATATAAATATTGGTCCAGGGCAAGCGCCAACCAAAGCCCAACCCAGCCCAAAAAACAATCCACCAACCCAATACCGAAAAGAACCCTTTTCTTTATCTATAATAATGATTGTTTGCCCACTGAAATCTTTGAGCTTATATTTTTTAATAAGCTGAATACCAATTAATCCGGTAAAAAATGCCACGCCAATAATTCCATACATATGAAAGGACTGGAATTGAAACATTTCATAAATCCTATACCAAGATACTGCCTCTGATTTTGTAAGTACAATTCCGAAAACCAAACCAACTATAAAATATTTTATAAATTTCATGTAAATAATTATAAAAGAATTCTAAAAAATTAAAGGGAAAATAAAGTGTGTCATTATCAGTCCACCAATAAAAAAACCTATTACGGCTTTTAAAGAAGGTAATTGCAAGTTACTTAAACCCTGAATCGCATGACCAGAAGTGCAGCCGCCAGCGTACCTAGAACCAAAGCCAATTAAAAAACCACCGACTATTAGTATCAAAATCATTTTAGGAGATTGAAAAACTGTATTGGCAAACATTGCGTCCGGTGCTAATTTACCATTTGGCGTATCAAAACCTAAATGAGACAATTCTGTAATTGTTTTCGGATTCAAATCAACATTTGACGCGTCACCTAAGTAATGAACAGCAATAAATCCACCAAACATTGCTCCTAAAATCACAATTAAATTCCAAAATTGAGATTTGTAATCAAATTTAAAAAAATCTGCAAATTGCTCTGCTCCAGCCATTGAACATAAAGTCCGCAAGTTTGAAGACATTCCGAAAGTTTTTCCAAAATAAATCAAGGACAACATTACTAATCCAATTATAAAACCAGAATAATACCAGGTCCATGTTTGATAAATAAATTCCATAACATTTTTTATATTTTGTCAAAAATAGTGATAAAGCAGGCTAATTTAAAAACATTCCTTCAAAATTGTTTGTGCCAATATTTTTTGAATTATTTTTGAATAAAATTTACTAACAAAATGAAAAATCTTAAAATTGAAATGAAATGGGCTTTGATTTTTTCAATCGCCAGTTTGCTATGGGTCGCGGTTGAAAAATCAGCTGGATTGCATGACGAATATATTTCTAAACATCTTATTTACACCAATTTTTTTGCAATTCCAGCTATTATAATTTTCATATTGGCACTAAAAGAGAAAAAATCAAAATACTTCTTGGGTACAATGAATTGGCCGCAAGGATTTGTATCGGCTACGATAATTTCTTTAGGAATCGCTCTATTAAGTCCAATTGTGCAATACATTTCATTTGAATTTATTTCGCCAAATTATTTTGAAAATGCTATTCAAAATGCTATCAAAATAAAAAGTATGACGCTTTTAAATGCCCAAACATTTTTCAATATTAAGAGCTATATTACACAAGGTTTTTTAGGCGGAATTTCTATGGGAATTGTCACTGGTGGAATTGTGGCTTACTTTTTGCAAACCAAAAATTCGAAAACGCTCCCGCTGAAGAAGTAATTTAAATGGTTTAATTTCCTAATAAATTCAAATATGAAATTTAAAGTTGTATTATCAACAATTATACTAGCAATCTTTACCGTAGCTTGCATTAGCACCAAATTAACTATTAAAAACATTGATGACAATGCGCCAAATTTGACCCTTTCAAGAGACAATACTTTCGTAATTTCGGAATTTAGCAAAGACAAAAAATATGGCTATAATAAAGATTATCCAATCAATATTTTTTACAAAAGCACTCGAAACGACACTGTTAATCAGCCACGCTTTTTAAATGCATTGAGTGGACCAAAAGGAGAAAAAATTAGTTACAAAAAAATACAAAATTGTTGCCCATTTCCATCCAAAAAATCAGAATCAGGCGCAGGATTATTAGAAATTTACGAAATTACTTGGCCTGGATTAGTTCAACCAATTAAATTGTATTTAAACATCTATGAAAAAGGAATTTTAAAGGTCCCAATGGGATTCGGATTAGCAACTACAAAACCCTAAAAATAATTGTTAATTCGCAATCAATTTACTTACATCATTCTTACATTTGCACCTTTAAAAAATCACAAAATGAACTTATCAAATATACCAAAAATCAAACACTTAGACAGTGATAATTTCTTTCTTTTAGCAGGACCTTGCGCTATCGAAGGGGAAGAAATGGCAATGAGAATTGCAGAAAAATTAGTTAATATCACTAATGATTTAAAAATCCCTTATGTGTTTAAAGGTTCATTTAAGAAAGCCAATCGTTCAAGAATTGATAGTTTTTCTGGGATTGGAGATGAAAAAGCATTGAAGATATTAAGGAAAGTTTCGGAAACATTTGAAATACCTACAGTTACCGATATTCATACCAACGAAGATGCCGCAATCGCAGCTCAATATGTTGATGTTTTGCAAATTCCAGCATTTTTAGTGCGTCAAACAGATTTAGTTGTTGCAGCTGCCGAGACAGGTAAAGTCGTGAACTTAAAGAAAGGACAGTTTATGAGTCCAGAAAGCATGAAACATGCGGTTCAAAAAGTCTTAGATTGCAACAATGAAAATATTATGGTTACAGACCGAGGTTCGATGTTTGGCTACCAAGATATGATTGTTGATTTTCGAGGGATTCCAACAATGCAGACGTTTGCAACAACCGTTTTAGATGTTACCCATTCTTTACAACAACCTAATCAAACAGCGGGAGTAACTGGCGGAAGACCAGATATGATTGAAACAATAGCAAAAGCAGGAATTGCTGTTGGCGTGGATGGAATTTTTATTGAAACCCATTTTGATCCAGCAATTGCTAAAAGTGATGGTGCGAATATGCTTCATTTAGATTATTTTGAAGATTTAATGAAGAAATTAGTTGCCATCAGAAAAACCATAAAAACATTTTAATTTTGAAAAATAATTACTTCTTAACTATAGTAATAGTTGTTTTTTTTATTGTTCGTTCAAACGGTCAAGAAAACAAAATTATTGAAACAAAATCAAAATATACTGCTCACAACAAAGGAAAGTTTTTCGTTTCTTGGGGCGGAAATAGAGAAAATTTTTCAAAATCCGACGTTAGATTTTGGGGAAAAGATTATGACTTTACTGTAAATAATATGGTCGCCCACGACAAAGGGCAAGGATACAGCATTGATTATATTAATCCTGTAAGAATGACAATTCCGCAAACTAATTTCAAAATGGGTTATTTCATAAATGACCATTATAGCATTGCAGTTGGAACAGACCACATGAAATATGTTATGGATCAAAATCAGTTTGCAAATGTTAAAGGAAATATTAATTTGCCTTTAACAGATGTTGGTTCGTCGTATAATGGAACATATAATAACGAACCTGTTGAAATGACAAAAAATTTTCTTCAATTTGAACATACCGATGGGTTAAATTATGTTAATGCCGAATTCTGCAGACATGATGATATTTCTTCAATATTTAAAATAAAAAATACGGATAAAATTCAAATTAATTTGACTGAAGGAATTGGGGCTGGATTTTTATATCCAAAAACAAATACAACACTTTTAGGGAAACCTCGCCATGATGACTATCATATTTCTGGCTATGGAATTTCATTGAAAACTGGAATTAACTTAACCTTTTTTAAATATTTTTATTTACAAGGCGAATTGAAAGGCGGCTATATTAATATGGCTGATATCAGAACTACTACAAGCAGCGAAGACAGGGCTTCGCAAGAATTTTTCTTTTTGCAAAGGATAATTGCCATCGGAGGAATTTTTAAAATCTAAACTAATATTTAGAAAATTTTTAAATAAATAGAAAAACAAAATTTTAAATTTTATCAAAAATTTTCTTCTAGCATCAACTTTTAATACTATAAAAAAGAAGGTCTTTATTTGAAAATATTCATTTTTTCATCATAAATAGGGCTTTGCATCCCTAAAAAATTCATTACACTATGGAAGACATGGTTTTGAGACAACATGTTATTTGGTTTTAGTTGTTTTGAATTGTCAGATAGCCATATAATAAACGGAATTTCATATTGTTCCTTTGGAGCAATGCTTAATGGTAATCCATGCATATAAAGATTCTTTTCACCCAATGATTCTCCATGATCTGATACAAAAATCATCGTGCTTTGAAATTGTCTCAATTGTTTTAAATCTTCAATTACTTTTGATAGAAAATAATCGGTGTAGACAATTGTATTGTCATAAGCATTAATTAGCTCTTCTTGCGAACATTTTCCTAATTCTACGCTATTACAAACTGGTTTAAATGCCTCAAATTGTGGTGGGTATTTTTTACTATAAGTTGGTCCGTGACTCATACTCGTATGCAATACAACCAATATTTTATCTTTTTTACTAGCGGCAATTTGTTCTTTCAAACCGCTGAGCAGAATCTCGTCATAATTGCATCCTTCGCCTTTACAATTGGGCGTTAAATCTTCTCTGTTTTGGTAATTTTTTATATGCACAGGCGGCTCTCCCCAATTTGTGGTTCTCCAAATTACTTCAACATTATTTCTATATAAATAGTTCGGTAAAATTTCATATAAATCAGCGCTATCTGAATGCTCTAAAATGCCCTTCACCCCTGCAGTAGTATAAGTAGCGCATGAAACAGCATTAAAATGAGAAACATTTGGAACTTTAGAAAGCAAGGGATTGGTATTCTTTTGATAACCATATAATGAAAAGTTTTGACTTCTTGCAGATTCTCCAATCACTAAAACTACCACCGACTTTTTATTATCTTTTATTGTCGCATTAGGCAACAGAATTTCCTTTTTATTTTTTTGGTATTGATGTGTATAAAAGAGCGAGAGATTGACAGCATAAGACCATGGCATAGCCAGACCGCCTAATGTTTTTGAGTTTTTATCAATCCATAACACATTATTAGCATTGACAATAACTAAAAGGAGAATGGACAATAAAGCAAACGAGATTGTCTTTAAAAATTGCTTCCATTGTACCGCAATTATTTTAACTTTAATTATAAAAACACTCGGAATGATTCCCAAAAATAAGAGGTAAACCAATAACTTTATTGAAAAAAAACTACTGGATTCTTCGTATTTGGTGTTAAGTACATTTCCAATCATACTTTCATCAATTATAATGCTATAGGTATTAACGAAGTAAACTGCAATTGAATTGATTATAAAAAAAACAATCAATAGAAATTTTCCCAAATAATTTGAGGCAAAGAAAATCAAAAAGAAAACAAGTGCATTTAAAACTAGCATTAGAATCACTAAACTGACAACAATTGTAATACCGTTAAAACTTTCGTATTCAATGTTATTACACACAAAAGTGAAAAAGGGAAGGTGAAAAAATAAAAAATTAAGAAAACTCATTAACAAAACGAAATGAGTTAATTTTAAATTACTTTTTACTGTAAACATAAATAATTTTAGTTAAAGAAATAATTAAGCTACCGAAAGACAAATAAAATATGATTAAATTTTCATTTAATATTTTAATAAATAGTATAATTGAACATACCATCAATAAAGCTATAAAAAAAGGATAATATTTTTTAAGGCCAATCCAAGACCGAATTTTGTATTTTTCATTAATCAATATTCCCGAAATGCCAGCGATATATCCAATAATACTACCAACAATCACATCAAGTGGATGATGAGCCCCAACTCCAACTCTCGTAAAAGCAATAATTAATCCAACCAAAATTATAGCAAAATACCATATTATTTTATAATTCCACCGCTGAGGCATAAATGCAAATAAAAAAACTGTCATTATTGTAAAAACTGTCATGGAATGACCTGACGGCAAACTACTATATCCTGATAAAGTTTTTCCAATGATAACAAAAGTAGAATTATCAAATACAGCGGCAGGCCTCGGAATCTTAAAAAATCCTTTTAACGTCGTTGAAAATACAGCAGAAACTATTAAAGATGATATTAAAGTCTCCCATATTTTAGGAGCATAATAAATAAATAATGTTAAAAAAGATAAAAAAATTAATGCATCGCCAATTTGTGTAATGTTGTAAATCAAAGCTGGAAATTGCGATAACTTATAGTTGATACTGTAAAAATATACCTTTTGAATTTCTACATATTTCGCAACCGACAGCGCGTCTTGACTATAAAGTAATAATAAAATTAATGTTAAAAGAAATAGTGGGATAATAAATAAAGAAGGTCTAATTTTTGAATAATTATATATCGTAAATGTATTCATTAATTTATTTAAGTTTAATTATCAAATTTCCGTTTTGGATATAAATGAACAATAACAACCAATTAAAAACTATTGATTGTAAGTTTTAATTTCGATACCTTCATTTCTTTCAAAATTAAGAATACATCTTGATCCTTAATTCTTGCACATTTTCATTATCTAAATATTCATCAAAAGTCATGTAACGGTCAATTGCTCCTTTTGGTGTCAATTCTACCACGCGATTTCCAACAGTTTGTGAAAATTCGTGGTCATGCGTTGTGAAAATAACAGATCCTTTAAAGTTCTTCAATGAATTGTTGAAGGCCGTAATTGATTCTAAATCTAAGTGGCTTGTTGGTTCATCAATCATCAAAACGTTCGCCCTTTGCATCATCATTCGAGATAACATGCAACGGACTTTTTCTCCACCAGACAAAACGCGACTTGTTTTTAGTGCTTCTTCTCCTGAGAAAATCATTTTTCCTAGAAAACCTCGAATGTTAACCTCGTCGCGTTCTTCTTCTGTTTTTACCCATTGACGTAACCAATCTACCAACGAATAATCATTCTCGAAAAAAGAATGGTTATCGACAGGCAAATAAGCTTGCGTTGTTGTAACTCCCCAATCAAAATTCCCTGAATCTGGTTTTTGTAATCCATTCAAAATATCATAAAAAGCAGTAGTAGCGCGGGAATCTTTAGAAAATAAAATAATTTTATCTCCTTTTGCCATGTTTAAATCAACTCCGGTAAATAAAACATCGCCATCAATCGAAGCACTCAGGTTTTGAACATTCAAAATTTGATCGCCCGCTTCTCTTTCTTGGTCAAAAATGATGGCAGGATAACGGCGACTTGACGGCTTTATTTCTGAAATATTCAATTTTGAAATCATTTTCTTACGAGAAGTTGCTTGCTTTGATTTGGCAACATTCGCAGAAAAACGACGAATAAATTCCTCTAATTCTTGTTTCTTTTCTTCGGCTTTTTTGTTTTGTTGTGCGCGCTGTTTTGCAGCCAATTGACTCGATTCATACCAAAACGTATAATTGCCAGAATAATGATTTATTTTACTAAAATCAATATCAGAAATATGTGTACAAACCGCATCTAAAAAGTGCCTATCATGAGAAACAACAATAACTGTGTTTTCATAATTGGCTAAGAAATTTTCTAGCCAGGCAATGGTTTCAAAATCCAAATCATTGGTTGGCTCATCCATAATCAACAAATCTGGATTTCCAAAAAGCGCCTGCGCCAAAAGCACACGCACTTTTAGTTTACCTTCCAAATCACTCATTAAGGTATAGTGATTGTCTTCTGAAATTCCTAAACTTGAAAGCAATGATGCTGCATCTGAATCAGCGTTCCAACCATTCATTTCTTCAAATTGAACTTGCAACTCCCCTATTCTGTCGGCGTTTTTATCATCATAATCTGCATACAAAGCATCCATTTCTGACTTAACTTTAAACAAAACTTTGTTCCCCATCATCACAGTTTCTAAAACAGTGTGTTCGTCAAACATGTTGTGATTTTGGTTTAAAACCGACATTCTTTTTCCAGATTCTAAATGAACATGTCCAGCAGTTGGATCCATTTCACCTGAAATAATTTTCAAAAAAGTAGATTTCCCAGCACCATTGGCTCCGATTACTCCGTAAATATTTCCGTGCGTAAAAACGGTATTTACTTCATCAAACAATATTCGTTTGCCAAATTGAACTGATAAATTATTGATAGTTAACATTAAATATTTCTTTTTATTTTTTTGCAAAAGTAGAAAAAATACGGCAAATCGAAGCAACGATGGCAACATTTATAATCATTAAGTTTATTTTAACTGTACCTTAACAAGAAGTTCAATTTTATAAAAATATATTTGTTTCTGTAAAGTAATTTAAATGACTCCCCTATTGAAAAAAATACTATTTATAAGCATTTTAGCTTTATTTTATACCTTATTTTCGTGCGGCAAAAAGTTCAAAGACGATAATTACGTGGCCTATTTTGGCGGAGAAGTAACCAATCCAACTAATCCTTATGTACTATTTTGTAAAGATTCTGAAATAATTGATACCATTCCCCTAAAAAAAGACAACACGTTCTTTATCAAATTTGATTCATTATCTCCCGGATTATATTCTTTCAAACACGAGCCCGAATACCAATACATTTATTTTGAAAAAAATGACAGTCTGATGGTTTCAATCAACTCCAAAGATTTTGATCAATCTATTGTTTTTAGTGGCCGTGGAGAAGAAAAAAATAATTTCTTAATGGAATTGTATCTTAAAAATGAAGACGATAAAAGCAAATTATTTGGCGTTTTAGATTATAAAATCAATGCTTTTTCGAAAAACATAGATTCCTCTTATAAAGCAAAGGAAAAATTCTACCTTGCTAAAAAAGAACAGATTAAATGGAGTGATGGATTTGACCTGTACGCAAAAGCAACATTGGATTTTTATGATTATTCAAAAAAAGAAATATATCCAATGGTTCATGAAATGAGAACAGGAGAAAAAATCAAGCAAATTCTTCCGGTTGGTTTTTATGATTTTAGAAAAAAAATAGATTTTAATAATACAAAATTTATAAATTTTTCTCCATTTGTAAAATATTTAACCCACATGTTGAATAACATTGCATCCGACAAAAAAACTGTAACCACTTGTGAATTAGACGAATCATTTGAATTGAACGTTAGAAAATTAAATATTGCTGATACCTTATTTAAAAGTAATGCAATAAAAAATACGATTTTAAATAATATTGCTTTTTGCTATTTATTAGAAGACCAAAACATTTCCAACAACAAAAAATTCCTTGACAAATATTACAGTATTTCTTCAGACAAGAGTCAGCGCAATGAAATTATTAAAATTGGAAATGCCATCCAACTTTTGAAAATTGGAAACGATTTACCGGAAACAAAATTATATGACCAAAATGACAATTTAGTCTCGATAAGCAGTTTAATTAAAAAGAAAACAGTTTTGTTCTTTTGGACTGAAAATTTAGATTCACACATGGTTGCTGCCCATAAAAAAATATTGGATTTAGCAAAAAGACATCTTGATTATCAATTTATTGCTATCAATGTAGATGAAAATCAAGAAAAATGGAAAACACTTTTATCAAATTACAATTTCAAAAACATAAAAGAATACCGAGCTGCAAATTTCGATGATTTAAAAGAAAAGTGGGTCATTAATAAAATCCACAGAACGATGATAATCAATTCCAATCATACGATTAACAATGCTTTTGTCAGTTTATTTGATGTTAATTTTGAAAAGCAATTGAACTAAATTAGCTGATATAATTCCAGATATTTTGTTTTTTAGTCAATTCTATAAAGACATTTTTTAAAATGATATTTTCTGGTTTTTGCAATGGTGCATCATCTTTTAAAATTGTGGTGGCGTAGTTTCTTGCTAAAATTAATATCTGCCTGTCTTTTACCAAATCAGCGATTTGAAGATTCAAAACACCGCTCTGCTGTTTACCCATCAAATCGCCGGGTCCACGTAATTTCAAATCAACTTCGGCAATTTCAAAACCATCATTTGTAGCAACCATGGTATCCATTCTGGTTTTAGAATCGTTTGATAATTTGTGGGAAGTCATCAAAATACAATAGCTTTGCTCTGCTCCCCGACCCACACGACCTCTCAACTGATGCAATTGCGAAAGTCCAAAGCGTTCGGCACTTTCTATAATCATCACGCTGGCATTGGGAATATTCACCCCTACTTCAATCACCGTTGTGGCGACCATAATATTGGTTTTTCCTTCAGAGAAACGCTTCATTTCTGCATCTTTGTCTGCTGGCTTCATTTTTCCGTGAAGAATAGAAATGGCATAATCCGGCAAAGGAAAATCCCTCGAAATACTTTCATAGCCATCCATTAAATCTTTAAAATCCATTTTTTCGGATTCTTGAATTAAAGGATAAACGATATAAATTTGCCTTCCCAATGCAATTTCATCACGAATAAATTTCCAAACTTTCAATCGATTTGAATCAAAACGATGCACTGTTTGAATTGGTTTTCGCCCAGGAGGCAATTCATCAATCACTGAAATATCTAAATCTCCATACAAACTCATGGCCAAAGTCCTTGGAATTGGCGTAGCCGTCATCACTAAAACATGAGGTGGGACGGTATTTTTTTTCCAGAGTTTAGAACGTTGCTCTACCCCAAAACGGTGCTGTTCATCAATAATTGCCAAACCCAGATTATTGAATTTCACTTTGTCTTCCAATAAGGCGTGTGTTCCAATAATAATGTCTAATGTTCCGTCATCTAAACTTTCGTGAATGACTTTTCTATCTTTAGTTTTTGTTGAACCAGTAAGCATTTTTATATTTATATTCAAGTCTTTAGCCAATTCAGATAGTCCATTAAAATGTTGATTGGCCAATATTTCTGTTGGCGCCATCAAACAAGATTGAAAACCATTATCGATGGCTAAAAGCATGCTCATGAAAGCTACAATTGTTTTTCCTGAACCCACATCTCCTTGCAATAAACGGTTCATTTGAGCAGTATTTCCCATGTCGTTTCTAATTTCTTTAACAACTCTTTTTTGAGCATTTGTTAAATCAAATGGCAAATGGTTGTTGAAAAAATCATTGAACTTTTCTCCCACTTTGGTAAACGGATGTCCTTTTATTTTGTGTTTTCTTATTAGATTTTTAGTAATCAATTGCAGCTGAATGTAAAACAACTCTTCAAACTTCAATCGGAATTGCGCTTTTGCCAAAAGCTCTTGACTTTTTGGAAAATGAATATTGAAAAGCGCAGTTTTTTTTGAAATCATTTTCATTTCTTGAGTAAGGTAATCGGGCAAAGTTTCGGTAAACAAATCTTGGGTTTCTAAAAACAATTGCTGCATCATTTTGTTGATGGTTCGGTTAGAAATCCCACTGTTGTTTAGTGTTTCAGTTGATGGATAGACCGGTTGCATGGCTGAACGCAAACTTTTTTCGTGTTCAGCAAGCAATTCTATTTCTGGATGTGACATATTAAAGTTACTACCAAATAAACTACACTTTCCAAAAACAACACAAACTTCATTGAGTTTTAAGCTTTCTTTGATCCATTTAATACCTTGGAACCAAACTAACTCCATTTGACCAGTTTCGTCAGCAAAAGTGGCCACTAATCGTTTTTGATTTTTTCCGAATTCAATCGTTTTGACGTGAACAATTTTACCAATTATCTGAACATCAGCGGTATTATTTTGCAGTTCATTTATTTTAAAATACCTGGTTCTGTCAATGTATCGATTGGGATAAAAATTAACTAAATCTTGGTATTTAAAAATACCCAATTCTTTTCGCAACAAATCTCCGCGTTGTGGACCAACGCCTTTCAAATATTCTATTGGAGTTTGAAGAAGATTCATTTAAGCTTAAAATTGAAAAGAATTATTCGATTGTTAAAAATATAATCGAAAGCGAAGATAGTTTTTTGTAAGGAAAATTGAAATGACAATCTAAGAATAATTTAAAAATAGTACATTTGAATTAAATTCAAAATATGGTTACTCACCTCGCACTTCTTCGTGGCATTAACGTTTCTGGTCACAACATGATCAAGATGGAAGTATTAAAGACAGCGCTCCAAAGCATTGGATTTCATAATGTTTTGACTTATGTAGCATCGGGAAATGTTTTTGTTGATTCCGAAGAAGAAAATCCTGCTAAAGTTGGATTTTTAATAAAGCAAGAAATATTTAAAACTTTTGGTTTCGACGTACCTATTATTGTAATTGGCAAAAAAGATTTGGAAAACTGCTTAGTGAACAATCCATTTTTGAACGAGAAAGAAGTTGATACCAAAAAATTATACGTCGCTTTTGTTTCTATTTTATTAAAAAAAGAAAATATTAATGATTTGAAAATTAGTCAGTTCAAACCTGATGTGGCATTTATTGACGAATCGAGAATTTTTATCAAATACAGTATTGGTGCAGGAAAAACAAAACTCGACCAAAAATACATCGAGAAAAAATTGAATTGCACCGCCACAATCCGAAATTGGAATACCGTAAATCAATTGCTAAAAATGTACCACGAAAAAGCATAATCGATGACCAAATATTTCATTTTATTGTTTTCTGCTTTTGCATTTTGTCAGCAAACTGAATCGGTTGATTTCAAAACGGTATTAGGGAAAATCAAAGTAAATCCAATTGAAAAAACAGTTTCAGGCGAAGTGAAATATGATTTTGAAGTAATTAAAGCCATAGATACCATCAAAATTGATGCGCAGAACATGACTTTTACAGATTTAAAAATCAATGGGAAAGGAGTGAATTTTTTATCAACAAGCAAACAATTACTATTGATAAAACCTTTTAAAACAGGAAAAAACAAATTGACTTTCCAATACCAATGTCAACCAAAACAAACCATGTATTTCTTTGGTTCAGAAGCAACCCAAAATTTAGAAATTTGGACACAAGGACAAGGCAAATACACCAGCAATTGGTTTCCAAGTTTTGATGATGTGAACGAAAAAGTTATTTTTAATTTAGACGTTACTTTTGACAAGAAATACGAAGTAATTGTTAATGGAATTTGCAAAAAAACCAATCTTACGGCTAATTTAAAAACTTGGCAATACAGAATGAAAAGCCCGATGTCATCGTATTTGTTGATGCTAGCGATTGGGAGTTTTGATAAAATCGTCGAAAAATCAACATCAAGAATCCCGCTTGAAATGTATTTTCAAAAAGATGATGCTTCAAAATTTGAAACTACTTACCGCTATTCTAAATCAATTTTTGACTTTTTAGAAAACGAAATTGGCGTAAAATATCCATGGGAAATCTATAAGCAAATTCCTGTTCATGATTTTTTATATGCGGGAATGGAAAATACTTCGGCTACGGTATTTTCACAAGATTTTGTAGTAGATTCAATTGCTTTCAACGATCGAAATTACATCAACGTCAATGCTCATGAATTGGCACACCAATGGTTTGGCGATTTAATTACCGCAAAATCCGGAAAACACCATTGGTTACAAGAAGGATTTGCAACTTATTATGCACTTTTGGCTGAACAATCGGTTTTTGGTGAGGATTATTTCTCTTGGAAAATGTATGAAATGGCTGAGCGATTGCAACAAAATGCAAAAACAGACACTGTTCCAATAATGAATGAAAAAGCAAGTTCATTGACTTTTTATCAAAAAGGTGCTTGGGCTTTACATGTTTTGAGAGAAAATGTGGGAACTGAAAATTTTCAAAAAGCAGTTAAAACCTATTTAGAAAAATACCAATTCGAGAATGTTTCAACTGACGATTTATTTGCAGAAATCAACAAGGTTTCTGATTTTGACACCGATAGTTTTAAGCAAAAATGGTTGGAAACTTCTGGTTTTGAAGTGCAAGAAGCATTGAATATCTTGAAGAAAAATAAGTTTATAAAAAACTATTTTGAAATTGCAGAAATGAAAGATTTGCCTTTGTCAGCAAAGCGAAATCAATTTGAAATTGTCTTGAATTCCACTGCGTTTTATCCGATAAAACAAGAAATTATTTACCAATTACAAGACGTTCCTTTTGAAGAAAAAGTCGATTTGCTGCAACTGGCCATGAAAACCAATGCTATCGAAGTGCGACAAGCAATAGTTCAAAATCTAACTGCAATTCCTTTAGATTTCAAAAAAGAATACGAAACATTTTTAAATGATAAATCATACCTTACACAAGAGATTGCATTGAACTTTTTGTGGACCAAATATCCAGAAGAGCAAGCCAAATTATTAGAAAAAACGAAAGATTGGATTGGATTTAATGATAAAAACTTACGTGTTTTATGGTTGACTTTGGCATTGAAAACCAATTCGTTTCAAAAAGAAAAAAAAGTAATATTTTACCAAGAATTGTTGGATTATGCTTCCCCAAAATTTGAATCCTCTACAAGACAAAATGCGCTGACAAATTTGATTTATTTAGACAAAAACGATGAAAATTATTTGCCTTTTTTGGTCAATGGCTTAACACATTTCAAATGGCAATTTGTAAAGTTTTCAAAAGACAACATCAGAAAATTACTAAAAAATAAAAACCATCGGTTATATTTCGAAAAACTTTCTGCAACAATTTCGTTGAATGAAAAAACACAACTCGATAAATTATTAAAAGAATAATTTAAAACAATTCTGAAACTTCACTTTTTATAAAATTCAATGCCAAACTAATTGGCGATTCATTTTCCATCGCATCGCTTAAAACAACTTCCCGCAGCTTGTCTGCCGATGTCACTTTTTCTGACATATTTGCTTTTCTAATCGTTTGGATAGTTGCATTTTTCGCAGTCGAAATAACCGTCCAACAATGAGCAGACATATATATTTGTTGGGTTAAGTTGTGCTCGAATTCTTGTTCTATTTGTGCAATTACATAATTTTCGTAATCGTGTTTGTCATGTGAAATTGGCGAAAGCCTAACCAATAATTTATTCAAACTGATGCGCTCTAAAAATAATGTCATGCGCTCATAAGCTTGCAATCGCAAAGGAAGTGCATCTTTTTTCGCTTCTTTTTGCAAAAGCCATTTGCGCGTATTTTGCTGGTCATTAAAATAGGATTGAAACAAGTAATACGCCACACCTCCCGTAATTAGTGATGGTAACGTATAAGAAAGAAGTTCTATAATTTTATTGGTATCCATAATAGGTTTTGAATTTTCAATTGCAAAAATACTATTTTAGAAGACTTGATGCGGGAAAATTTAAATAATTTTAGAAATCAAAATCCATTACCTTCCTAAAATGTTGCAAGGTTTAATCGTCTTGAAATTTTGTATTTAAGATTATAACTCATGAAAACCTTTCCGAATTAAAATCCAAAAACTGAAAACGGTACATTTTTACAATAAATACTTTTAATGATTACCATAGTTAATATATATAAAACATTATAACTTAAAATCATCAATTTTGCACCGACAAAAGGAAAACAAAGATAAACAACATTACAGCTATCCTTCCTTTTATAAAAACCATTATTCGTCAACTAAAAATAGTAACAAAAATAGCCAATATGAATTTTAATTTATTGATTGAAAATTTAACCAACCCAGCATTATTGTTTTTTGTTTTAGGCATTATCGCTGTTTACCTAAAAAGTGATTTGGCAATTCCAGACAATTCTTCCAAATTCATTTCTATTTACCTGCTATTTTCGATAGGTTTTAAAGGTGGACAAGAACTTTCTCACGAGCATTTTACCAGCGAAATCGCATGGTCAATGCTATTTGGCATTGGTATTTCTGCGCTAATTCCCTTGTATACTTTTTTTATTTTAAAACGTAAACTAAATATTTCTGATGCTGGTGCTATTGCTGCTGCCTATGGCTCGGTGAGTGCAGTGACATTTGTTACGGCGGTTTCATATTTAGAAAGTCAACAATTGAACCTTCATGGGCACATGGTGGCAATCATGGCGCTGATGGAATCTCCAGCAATTATTGTAGGTTTGGTCTTGATTTCTATCTTTAATAAAGAGGAAGCTACAACAAAAATTAAAATTCCGGCAGTCATAAAACATTCCTTCACAAATGGTAGTGTTTTATTAATTTTGGGAAGTTTGGTAATTGGTTTCATCGCAAACGCCAAACAAGCAGAAGGAATCAAGCCTTTTACAAACGATTTATTCAAAGGTTTTCTAGCCATCTTTCTTTTAGATATGGGCATAACAAGTGGCAGAAAACTCAAATCATTTTTCTCTTTTGGAATTTTCCCCATTGCGTTTGCCCTATTAATTCCGCTATTAAATGGAAGCATTATCGCTGTTTTGAGTTCATTTGTTACTGATGATATTACCAATAGATTCATATTTGCAGTATTAGCAGCAAGTGCTTCATACATTGCGGTGCCGGCAGCGATGAAAATCACGGTTCCTAAAGCCAATCCAGGACTTTATTTACCAATGGCCTTGGCAGTAACTTTTCCGATTAATATTACTGTAGGAATGCCTTTGTATTTTCTAATTGTGCAAAATACCTGATGTCTCAACAACAATTTCAATTTTAAAACCAGCAATAATTAAAGTTTTAAATATTTAGACTATTTAATTATTTATATTTGTTGATGAAATTAAGGTTCATTTGTGTGGAATTGATTTCATTTAACTCAAATAAACATCTCCATGAAAAAAAGTTTTTTTCTCAGTTTAGCAACGGTATTGACCTTACATTGCTATGCGCAAACTGATGCAAAGCAAAATCAAGATTTTACAAAATATAAAAATTCAATTTCTACTTTAGACCTAAAAAATCACCTTACGATTGTTGCTTCAGACGAAATGGAAGGCAGAGAAACAGGTTCTCTCGGGCAAAAAAAAGCCGGCAAATACTTGATTGAACAATACAAGAAAAACGGAATTTCTTCTACAAAAGCTACAAAAGATTTTTACCAAAAAGTGCCAGCTGCTTTTATGAATAAGGAAGACAACGAAAACCTCCCAGATTCGGAAAATATTTTGGCGTTTATCAAAGGTTCGGAAAAACCAGATGAAATTGTGGTAGTTTCTGCGCATTACGATCATGTTGGAATTAAAAGAGGAGAAATTTATAATGGTGCCGATGATGATGGTTCGGGAACTGTAGCTTTGTTGGAAATCGCACAAGCATTTCAATTGGCAAAAAAAGATGGTTTGGGACCGAAACGTTCTATTTTATTTCTTCATGTAACGGGCGAAGAACACGGATTGCATGGCTCAAGATACTATTCTGAAAACCCGGTTTTTCCTTTAAAAAATACCATTGCCGACGTTAATATCGATATGATTGGGCGAAGAGACAGCAACCACAAAGATTCAAATAATTATATTTATTTGATTGGTTCCGATTATTTGTCCACCGATTTGTACAACATTTGCGAAGACGCTAACAAAAAATCTGTCAACCTAACAATCGATTACACTTTTAACGATAAAAATGATCCTAACAGATTTTATTACCGTTCAGACCACTACAATTTTGCAAAAAACGGCATACCATCCGTATTTTTATTCAATGGTGTTCATGCTGATTATCACCAAAAAACAGATGAAGTTTCAAAAATTGAATTTGATGCTTTGTGCAAACGAACACAACTTGCTTTTTCAATTGCATGGGATTTAGCCAACAGAGCCAATCGTCCGGTTGTGGATAAAGAAGATGGGAGATAAATAGTTAAAAGGAAAGTTGCTAATTAAATTTTCCCATAATACATTGCCTTGACAATTCCATCAGCGAGTCCAATTTTTGGTACATAAATATTCCTTGCACCACTCCATTTCATGGCGTTGAGATAAATTCTTAAAGCTGGAATAATTACATCGGCACGATCTGGATTAAGTCCTAAGTCTGAAATCCTTTGCTCGTAGGAAAGTGCATTTAAATTGGTGTATTGTGCATTCAAATAAATATACGAAAGTGGTTTTTCATTTTGTTTACCAGACATTTTAAAGAGCTTGTTGATGTTTCCACCCGACCCTATCAATGTTACGTTATCAAATTCCTCTGTATTTTGTTTTATCCATTTTTCGATTTCATGCCAAACTATTTCACCTACCATGTTGTTCAGTAATCGAACGGTTCCTACTTTAAATGATTTTGAAATGATCATTTTACCTTCAGAAAATAAAGAGAATTCTGTACTACCACCACCAACATCTACGTAAAGATAATTGTGTTCTGTTTTTAGTAAATAGTGTAAGTCCGTCGAAGCAATGATTGCTGCTTCTTTTTTACCGTCAATAATTTCGATTTTTACATCTGCTTTTTTCTTAATTATTTCTACCACTTCCTTTCCGTTATAG
>Ga0209550_10002071_pt1 | contig 19344 bp, 10 predicted proteins | sample LauGreSuBDMM15SN_2_FD_187567 | JGI IMG/M metagenome (GOLD analysis project Ga0209550, IMG submission 187567) | Freshwater lake microbial communities from Lake Michigan, USA - Su13.BD.MM15.SN (SPAdes) (version 5) | ecosystem: Environmental > Aquatic > Freshwater > Lake | place: Lake Michigan...
CCTTTCGTATGGCTGAGGGGGAGCCGCTTCGTGTATGCCGGAGTATTTCACTTGCCTTCGCCTGATTAGTTTCTCAATCAGGCGTCCGACGCCGCGACGGGCAGTAACAGTGCCGTAGCACCGTTATCGCGTCTGTCGTGTTAACGTTCACACAACCAAAGCACTGTGTGCGACGTCCTGGCTTTTCGTTAGAAAAAAACGGGTTCACACGAGTCAAGGCTTCGTCGCGCCGACGGGTGTGGGTGTCGCGCGACGAGGAAGTGGATCGTGCGCGAGCCGACGAGAAGGCGTAGTACAGAATGCCACCAGGCATGCGCCGCCAGAATAGCTCGAGCAGCTCATCGGACCTCGCTCGGCTTGAGACGCAGTATGTCAACGTCGCCGTCACGCTGCGCTGCCGGCCGAAGATCAGCGCGCTCGACGAGGACGGCGGCATTCCCTCCCCGCTCGGGGCCGAGATCAACATTGAAGGCGAGCGCGCGTGCAATTTTAAGGGCGTGGCGTACAAGTTTTCGCAAACGTACGGGCCGGAAACGTCCACATCGGACATCTTCGATGTGCATCGCGACGCCGTCTACGGAGTGCTCAACGGCTTTGACGTGACGCTGATGGCATACGGATCCACGGGCAGCGGCAAGACGTTTACGATGCTGGGGACCGAAGAGAAGCCCGGGCTGACGCCGCTGGCCATCGACGCGCTCTTCGAGCGCATCGCCAAGGGCGGCTCCTCGGGCCAGTCGTACGCGCTGCAGGTCTCGGCGATGGAGCTCATCGAGGAGCGGTGCGTCGACCTGCTACATGGCCGCGCGCCCATCGTGCTGCGCTCGGCGTCCAAGAGCGACGGCGGGCTCATCTTCCACGGCCTCAAGGAGGTGCCCGTGTCCACGAAAGCGGAGCTCATCGACCGCATTAGCGCCGCCACCGCTGGGCGTACGACCACGGCCAACTACCGGCACGATGCTTCGTCGCGCTCGCACTTGATCGTGAGGCTGCGCGTCGACGGCGCGCGGCTGATCAGCTTGGGGAGTGCGCCGTCGCCAAGGGGCAGCACACTGGCCGCGGCGGCCGACGCCGAGGTGGCGACCGGCAGCTCAGCGCGCAGCGACGACGGTAGCGGCGGCGGCGACGGCGGCGAGGTCTCGCTCAAGGACGCAACGTCGGCGACTCTGACGCTGATCGACCTCGCCGGCTCCGAGGCCGCGCTCCTCAACACCAACGCCGCCGCGGTCGCCCAGGGTATCGGCATCAACAAGTCCCTCCATTGGCTCAAGGTGGCGGTGCATGAGCTCGCTGGCAAGCGGCCGCCGCAGCTTCGCAACTCGGCGCTCACGCGGCTGCTCACCCCTTCCCTCACGGGTGGCGCCCACGTCGTGCTCGTCGTGTGCTGCTCCGTCGCGCCCGCGCCCTCGGCCGCGCGCGACGCCATTGACACCTTGCAGTTTGGCGAGGTGGCCGGCCGAGTGACGCTGCGCCCGACACGTCGCACGAACGTCGAGGGCGGTCAGCTGGGTCAACTGCAAGCACTGCTTGTGACTCTCGCGGACGACAAGCTGGCGCTCGCCTCGGACGCGGCCGCGCTTCGGCAACAGGTCGACGGGTACGAGGAGCTCATCGCCGAGCTCAAGTCGACACTCGTCAACCAAGAGACGCTGGCGCGCGCGGAGAGTATGGCCTCGACGGCGGCGGCGCAGCTCGCCTCGGCGCAGCAACGGAACGCCGAGCTCGCGCGTAGGTGCGCCGCGGAGGAGGCCTCGAACGCCGCCCTCGCCGCACAGCTTGCCGAGGTCGAGGCCGCCGCGGCCGCCGCGACCGAGCGCAATCACGACCTGCTTGAAGCGACGCGAGAAGCGAGTGTGCAGCGCCACACTCTCGAGTCGCGCCTAGCCGTGGCGCGCGATGATCTCTTGGGGCAGCAGAAGCTCGCAGCGTCGGCTGAGCATGAGCTCGCCACACAGCGCGAGGCGGTCGGGGCGCTGCAGGCGCAGCTCGACTCGCTGCAGACCGCCTTAGAGTCTGAGCGTGCCACCGCCGCCAAGCGCGCGGCCGAGGCGGCGGCACTCGAGCAGACGAATTCGGCGCTGAACCAGAAGATTGCCGAGGCGCGCGAGGAGGTGCGGGCGAAGAACGACCTACTGCTCCTTCGGCACAAGCTGTACCGCAACCGCTCGGCACGACGGCCGAGCACCGCCGCGAGTCGCAGTGAATCTCCCCGGCCCTTCGGCGCTGGCATCGGAAGCTTCCCTGGCCAGCTGCGCGCGCCAGGCGGAGGGGAGCTTCCCTGGTCCGCACAATCCCATCCGACGACGCCTACGGGCTACGCGCCAGAGAGCGGCGGCCGTGTGCTCCGCGCACCGGCCGATGCCGAGACCGCGGCGGCCGAGGCGGCCTATGAGGCGGCTCTAGAGGCGGCGGCGGCGGCCGTGTCGGCGGGCGCCGACATCCTGAAGGTTGAGCACGAGGATGCGGAGAGCGCTTTGAAAGCGGCCATCGCCTCGACGAGCCTTGGGAGCGAGCTGGAGAGCGCGCTCCAGAACGCGAGCGCCAGCGAATGCGTGGATACCAGCTTAGCGAGCTTGAGCACCGCCTCTACGACGTCGCGCGGTGTAGCGGCGAGTGCTCCGCCGGCATCAGCGGAGGGAGTCGCCGATGAGCAGCCGTTTGAGCCGGCACTAGCGCTCCCGTCGCCCCCACATTCACGTCGCGTCAGCATCGAGACGATCCCCCCGCCGTCGCCGCCCCCCCACGCCGCCCCCACCGCCCTTGGCACTGATGACGATGGCTGGGGCCGCTTGCAGGGCCATGCATGGCCCCTGCAGGGCGGCGGCCAGGGCGGCGGCCATTTCCTGAGGACCTCTGCTGAGCTCCATGCGCGCCCTCCATCGGCGTCCACTGCCCCGTCGGCCGGCGAAGCGAGTGCTTCGGCGCCAACTCTGCCGTCGGCGGCTCTTTCGGTGCCAGCGTCGCCGGCGCGCTCCCTTCGGTGTGCGACGCCCGCTCTCGATCTGCTCGCCTCGCGCTCGACGGGTGCAGCGACGCCCCCAGCGCACCGCACCGCCGGCGGGTTTGCGACGTTCGCGCTGCTGGACACGAGTCAAAGTAGCGGCGGCGCGGCCGGGCCGCCGCCCCCCGAGCCCGCGCAGTCGCCGCCGCATCCCTCTCGCCCCGTGTCCATCTCGTCCCGGGCCGTCGACGAAGCTCGACGAAGCTCGACGAAGCTCGACGAAGCTCGACAGGCCGTGGACGAAACGGCCTCGCTCTCCGCCGTCGCCCGCTCCGACGACGTGCCCGGCCGGTCGTTCGCCGCGCGGGGCCGCACGGCTCTGCTCGTGTCGAGCCTCGATAAGGATCGCATCACGGGGGGGAGCCTCGCGTCGTCGCGTCGCGGGCTTGCGGGCGCGGAGCCCGCGGGCTCGCTGCTAGCTCGCGAGTGGATCGAAGAGCACAAGCTCGAGCACCAGAGCGGCGCCGCGCGCCCTATGAGCGGCTCTGCGGCGCTCAGCACAGCGCTCGGCGGCTCGGGCTCGGACGCTGTCAGCATGGCTGTCGCACGCGCGGCGGAGGCGCGACGCCGTGCGGAGGGACTGATGTCGAGTGACACCGCGCGCCCCCCGCCATGGAGGCGGACGGATGCGCGCTAACGCGAGGATAACGCGAGGAACTCGACTGGCAGTGGCTACACTGCTCACTGGCACGGTCTCTCCTCCCCGTTCGTCGAGATCCCGTCAATGCCGTTAAAGATCAGCGAGACTTGATATAAAATTGATATGGATTGCGATGCATCTGCGGAACACTCTGAAGTGACACGAGTGGTAACACCTCCGCCGACGAGAATGGGCTATGGGCTACGGATCGGCGCTTTTCACTTTACCTTTTAGCTTTTTCCTGACGGCGACCGCACCGCTCTCGTCCGACCTCCGTAACCAACCGCTGGCAGACCACAGCTGTGCTGTAGAGCTGTGCCAGAACCGAGAGCCAACCGTAGATTTCAATTGAATCGCCTGAACCCATCTCCAGGCGGCAGCGTCTGCCGATGGTATCCACTCGGGTATGGGTGCTCGCCGCCCGTGCCGTCGGCGTTGCTGTACCCGCCGCTGTTGCCACCGCAGTGGCCAGCATCGTAGCCTCCACCGCTGTTGCCGCTGTTGCCGCCATAGCCACCGTTGGCGCTGCCACGGTAGTCGCCACCGCCGCCGCCGCCGCCGCCGCCGCCACTGCCAGCGGCGCCGCTGTAGCCACCGCCGTGGCCAGCATCGTAGCCTCCACCGCTGTTGCCGTAGTAGCCACCACCACAGCCACTGTTGGCGCTGCCGCGGTAGTCGCCGCCGCCCCCGCCGCCGCGGCCGCCGCCGCCGCCACCGAAACCGTCGCGTCCGTAACCGCCACCGTAGCCTACATTGGAGCTGCCGCGGTAGTCGGCGCCAGCGGCGCTCGCGCCGCCTGCGTAGCTGCCTGGCTGCGCCGGGCCTATGGAGTAGGCGACGCTCGCCACGGCGCTCGTGCTGCTCGCCAGGTAAGAGCGGCACCCCTCGATCTCTGCTAGGAAGCGAGCCTCGCTGCTCAGCACGGCGCTCATGTCGGGCTCTGGGGGCGGTGGGTTGTACGGGCGGGGGCCTGCAGCAAGGTGATGGGCGGAAGCGGGGTGGTGGGAGGGGGATGGATGCACGGAATGCGCCGCCGTCGGTGCCCCATACGGCGCATGCGCATTCGGCGGCTCGCGCGCATAGGCTGGTTCATAGGCTGGTCCCCTGCCTCCTCCTCGAAGCCCTGCCTCTTCATAGGCTGCCCCCCTGCCTCCTCCTCGAGGCCCTGCCTCGAGTGAAGCCAAAAAGGCGGCATCACTCGCGGACAATCCTCGAGGCTCCGACGCGGCGCTCGCATAGGGCGCTGCGGGCGGCGGCCGCGCCGGCGCGTGGCGCGGGTAGCGCGCATGGTGCTCCTGCGGCGGCGCTGCTGGCGACGGCAGCGCCGCCACCGCTGCCTGCCATTTGGAGCCATGGCTCGGCGGGCCCATGTGCGACGGCGCCGTGCGGTGCGACGGCGGCGACGGCAGCTGCGGCAGCTGCGGCTGCGGCGGCGGGCGGGCGCCGTGCTCTTTGTAGCCGATCCACTCGCGCGGCTTGTTCCCCCCGGTGAGCACGACGCCATCGCGCACAGCGCCCGCCACGTCAAGCCTGGACGAATTCGAAAGCTGGTCACGCAGCCACAGCAGCAGCATGCCCCGCGGCACCGCCACGACGCCCGGCATCCCCGTTCGAGTCTCGTGCCGACAGGTGCCCAGGACAGCCTGGAAGAGCTTGAGCAGCGTCGTGATGCCCATCTGTAACAACCGATCCACGTCACGGCTCGACGGCTGCAAGTACACGAGTAGCTCCTCGTCGAGTGAGTCCCCCCCGCGTGCCGGCAGCTCGCGAGGCGACTGGCCACTCGCGGGCGGCTGCAGCGGCGGCGCTGGCGGCGGCGCTGGCGGCGGCGCTGGCGGCGGCGCTGGCGGCGGCGCTGGCGGCGCTTGGGGAGGCACCGCTTGCGGTGGCAGCGGCGCTTGGGGAGGCGCCGCTTGCGGTGGCGGCGGCGCTTGGGGTGGCGCCGCTTGCGGTGACGGCGCTTGCACCAGTGGCGGTGCGGGCTCCAAGGCCGGCAGCGGCGCATCCGCAGCCTTGAGGCCCACGCCGCCACTGGCCGACAAAGCACCATCCCGCTCAAGCGAGGCTAGGAATTCGGCGTCCCTTCGCGCTCTTTCAGCTGCACGCGCCGACTCGGCCGCCTGCGCTGCTCGTACCGCTTCCGCCGCACGCGCTGCCTCTGCTGCTCGGGCGGCTTCGGCGGCTGCGGCCGCATCCGCTGCGGCTGCGACCTCGGCCGCCGCCAGCGATGCTCTCGCTGCTGCAATCGCCTCTGCCAGCCGGGTGGCCTCTGTCGTGGCCGGTGCGGCGGCCGCAGACTCCTGCTCCGGTGCTTGTGGCTTATACTCAGGTTCTGTGTCCATTGGTGCGGCGGCCGCTTCTTCAGTTTCAGCCATGGAAGCAGCTAGCGCTTTCTGAATGGCGTCTTCCGCCACGGTTGCCGCGAGTTTGGCGTCGACGTCATCCACGCGCTGTCGCTTGGGAGCACTCTCTGGATGCGTGGTGACGTGCTCGTCAACGCATAACATGGACACACGTGAGTGCGTCGCCGGGACTTTCAAGACAAGTCAAGGGAACTTCACACTTTCGCTTCGCCGACGACCCCCCGCACGCCGACAGAGGGTGCGCGTTTCTTGTACATCGCAAAGTCTGTGAGTGGGACGATCTCGGACATTTTGAGATGGTTGGCTGATGGTCGAGCTGTTGGATGGAAGCTGTCTCATCACATCGAAGATTGTGGCGACATGCGCACTTGGGCGGCCACCATTCTTTCCATCTCTGCGGTTTCGGCCTCTGCGGTTTCGGCCCTGCCGCGTCCCTATTCGTCGGCGGCTTGGCGCGCTGTGTCCCCGACCATGGTGAATGTGGTACAAGACATATCCATGGACGGTGTACTCATTGAGCTCGCTCAGCGCCCACCAGCCAACGCGCACCCCGACGCTGCTGCCTCGCTCGGCCTTTTCTCACGGACGACGGCCATCATCAACAAAAAGCCCGCGTACGTGCACGCGACGAAGCCGAATATAATGCTTTGGTACATGCCCAACGGCGACTGGTGTATTGGGCTGAAGTCGGAACTCGGGCTTTCCAGATGCTACGCTTACTGTCCGAAGAATCGCAACACGGGTCTGCCCTACGACATCAAGGGCAAGTGGAAGTTTTTGGACAACGCCGCTGGTTTTGTCGAGAATGTGGATGTGAGCGTCAGCCGCTGGTCGGCCTCGGAAGCCGCCGGCAATGCTGTTGGAATGTCTCAGGGTGTCGGGGAGGCCCTTACTATGGATCCCCGGACGATGCCGCAGATGCAGCAGCCCACACAGCAGCCCGCACGGGAGCCGATGCCGCAGATTCAGCCCTCGCCAGCCCAGGCCCAGTACGCCGACGTCGCGGCGGATACCCGCTTTGACTCTGCTCGCGGCATTGATGGGAGTGTGCAACGTGAAGCCCGCGCCGCGTCGCGCCAGCAGGCCCAGCCGCAGCAGCCGCCAGCCCGGCAGCCGCCTTCCCAGCAGCCGGCGACTGCGATGGAGGCTCGCGTGGCAAACGCACGCTCGATGTGCAACGCGGCCACTGACGCCAAGTATCGCACCCTGATGAGCCCTTTACTCGAGGCATACTCGGCCGACCGCATTGACGAAGAGGAACTCAACCGGCGCAAACAGGAAGTTCGCGCGCAGCTGGAGGAGGAGCGCTGGTCTGGCCTGGAATTGGCAGTCGAGGTGGCCGTGGGCGACTACGAGGTGGCCATGGCGGCGCGGGCGGCCGCACAGGCTGGGGAGGCCGAGGCGGTAGCGGCGGCCAATGCGGCGCGTGCAGCCGCGCAGGCTGCCGAGACAGAGGCGGCGGCGGCGCGTGCAGCAGCGCAGGCCGCCGAGGCTGAGGCGGCGGGCCGACTCGACGCGGTGTTGATCGAGATCGAGCGGGGGGCGATCGCAGCGCCCATGCCAGGCGCACGAGGCCCCGCCAGGCAGCCGGATCGCGCCTCACGGTTGCGCCGGCATGCCGGCTTTGAAATGAACTCAAAGCCGAATCCGATCGTTGACGTGGTCTCCGCCGATGCCTACTACCTGAATGCCGGGGTCGTCATCCGCTGATGAGTTCAGAGGGCAAGCCACAGAGACGGATGGGGCGGGGGCGCATGTTGCATGCTCGAGGGTTTGCGTGGCGCACTCGACGTGCGTGCGAAGATGGATCCAGGTTGAGTGCAGTTTGGTCCTCGGAGCGGTGGGCGCCTCGAGTGAACTGGCAGCTCGTGGAGATGTGGTGTCGGACGAGACGATGGACCTGTGCCACCTTGTGCGTCCAAAAGCGAGTGGCGAGTGCTTCATGGAGTTAATCATGGAGGCCACATGCCCATGTCGTGTTTGGTGCTTCCGTTCTGTGGCGTGGCGCCAGGCGTCGAGTGGCCGTGCGCCCACGATCGTGGGCTTTCCGTTCGTCGGATTTCCAAGGGGCTTCGCTTTTCCTTCGTGCGTGCACGTGAAGCTGCCGACACGCGTTAGAGCTTAGACGACGCGACAGATACGGAGATAAAGATTATGAAGCACGGTATCCCGGGTGGAAAAGGTGCTCGTTTTTCTTTACTTTCGAGCCGCCCGTAATCGTGTATGAATCGTCCCGGCGCGTCCGGTCTCGTCCAGAACATAACAGGTGGGGGTAGCTTTTCCGGAGCGGGCAATGGCCAGGCGGGATCCGTGAGCGCCGCACGACCACGAAACAATCATGGAAACAATGCCCTGCTGTCGTGTCACTATGACGGATGACTCTATGCTGAACTCTTTGCCTGATTGGCATTGCCCCTGACCGGATTTACACGCCACGGTCGTGCACACCCCTGCAGTGCGCGTGCACCTTGTGGAGCGCGCACCTCCCGCCCGTGGTCGCGTGCACGGCAGCTCGGCTGTGGCTCTGCCTCTGACCGCCTCCGTGGCTGCTGCCCAGCCCTCGATCAACGATCTTGGATGCTTGTCGATGTCTGGACGCCACCGACGGCTCCCTGGCTCATCAACCCGGTGTCTCGCGCCTTTCGCCATTCCCCCTCCCTCTGCGCCGTTCTCGGACACCGTGCGCTCGAACACCTCTCACCACCCTCGGGTCAAGCCCTGGGTCACGCCAGAGGCAGGTCGAGGAGCATCTTGACTTTTGCTTCATAGATATTCTCTGGTAAGAGGCCACTGTCAAAGAGGTCTTTCATCCTGGCCAATTCGGCCTTCAGCTTGTCTACAACTGGAGCAGGATCTGATTGACGGCTGCTGCCCATGGAGCCCTTGCCGCCCTTGCCGCCCGCGCCACCCGTGCCGCCGGTGCCGCCCTTGTGCACCGGGCCGCGCGGACGCTTGTATGGATCCTTGGGCGATTGATCTGTGCCCTGTTGCTGCGCCGCGCCGGGGCGCCGTTTTCGGTTTGGAGCCGGTGAAGATGATGGATCCGGCACACTTGGCAAGGCCGCCGCGAGCGCCGCTTCCGCCGCCGCCCAGCTATTGCTCGCCTGCGTGCTTATTTTGGTCGATGGGCGAGACTGGCGCGAATGTTGTTTCCAAGCAGGAACTGCCAGCGGCGCGCGCAGGAAGCGGCCTGGAACGAGCGCCTCAAAGTCTCCATCATCGTACATCACGTCGCAACGGCCCTCGGCGTCAGGCACTGAGGCGATGCGACCTGAGAACCATTTTGTCGCGCCTCGAAGCCGTATGGCATTCTGCGCCAACCACCTGGCCTCTACTGGCTGGCCAATCGTCCAAAGATTGGCGCCGTCATCCACCGCGAGCGCGTCGGCCATTCGCTTGTGTCTGCTCACTTTCGAATTCACAGCCAATAGTTCACCAAAAATTCCACCTTTTGCATGCTTTGTGGATTCGTTTTTTACTGAGGGGTCAGTCGCTCACACACCTTGAATGTCTTTGGGAAACTCTTTCCGAGATTCGCCTCGTTTGCGCAAACACACATCTCGAGACAGAGATGGTTATCTTACTTCAGGCAACGCTCGCCTATGCGCTCGCCTATGCGCCTATGGGGCACACGCATGTCCATTCTATGTGGCGTGCGACCAGTAACGCACATGTGGCGCGCCCCATAATTACTATGACTGATGAAGACGCCACCCGCGACTCGTCCGAAGAGACGCAACGCGAGCTGGTCACCTCCATCGTGGAACTTCAGGCAGAGTTCTCAATGGCCGCCTACGTCGCGGAACTCCAGGCAGAGGTTGCACGATTGCGGCAGGAGCAGCAGCATCAGTCGTATGATGACGCCACACGCGACTTAGCGCCGACATCGGACGTGTTCATGCACATGCAACATGACGAGGCGACAACACGTGCTCCTGCACCCAGCAAGGATGCTGATCCCAGGGAGGCCGCATACCGCAGGTTTCGCGAGCGGCAACGCCAGCAAGCGGCAGGAGTTCCGATGAGGGAGTGGTCAAAGTTGGCGGATATCAAAGACGAGAGGCCCGACCACGTGTCGGTCCCGCCGACCCCGGAGCAGCAGGCTGCGGCGGATCGCCTTTTCCAGGCGATTCTGACCGGATCTGGGCCGAGACCCTCCTATGATAGGACCGGCAGAAACGCTTACCAACGCGAGACGGGATTCGGCGAGGGGCTGGGCAGCTTGGCCGCTGACAAGTCCGTTGAACCTGATTCTGTTGACGAGCAATGACCCGATGAAGATCACCGCACGTACTGTACTCTTGAGTGATAGACCACGAGAAGCCTGCGGCGTTCGTTTTACGCTCTCTTTCGTTGTACAAGTAGAACAAAAATTGTGCTCGTTACAAGAGTTTACCGGTTTTGGAAGTTTGTTTCCGCCGCGACCTCATAACGAAATGCGGCTTTCTGCTTGCCCCCTTCAAGAGCAGCCGCCGGTACATGTAGTGATATCGAGGAGATGGTGTACTTTCGGGTGAAGGTTTCGACCCCGATGTCCCTGCGCGACAGGCGTCCCGCCGGAATCGTTGGCGGTAGGATCCCGCTTCCGCAGAAGCTGGATGGGCTGGTGTCGCCGCAAGAATGGGCAAAACGCGTGGACCACTTCAACAATGAGGCTGTGATGGTAATGCGAAACGAGATCTCGTGCCAAGAGGCTGTCATTTGCGGCGCGGGTTTGTTCGCACTCTGTGGTGGCGCATGTTGCTTCTATTACTGGCAGAATGAGATGGCGCCGAAGAGAATGACGGACCATCTGAACGCCATAGTCTCCGGATTCTCCGACGACCGTCTGATCTGGGGCTGTGAGCTGGTCACGATGAGGGACCTTGCGGCAACTCAGTACGTCGTTTTCTTCGTTCGCACGCCCGAGGATACCCTTCCGGATCCCGCAGACCTCGACATGACCAATAACCCGTTCTTGGCGATGCAGCAGATGATGGGCGGCATGATTGCTTGATTGGCGACGGCACGCGCGTGCGATGATGACGACTTGCATGCCGATGCAGCCGGGCATGCAGATCGTTAGTGGCCAGCCGGTGCAGTGTTCACTTGTACAGGACGAGGTCTCGATGTGTCCGATTTCTCTGAACGCCGCCCCTACAACGCCCGTGGGGTTGTTTTCACCAATTCGTACACCCTTGTTCGAGGACGTTCTTGAGGGCGAATCATCATGAAACATCGAAAAGTGATCTGTGTTCACAGAGACGTATGGCGGAAAAGGTGCTCCGCTCGTGGGTCGGCGACCAGCTGCACACGCTTATGGGCTACAGCGAGGGCCACGTGGTCGACTACATCGTCTCGCTCGCACGCTCTTCCAAGTCGCCAGCGGCGCTGCTCTCAAAGCTGCACGAAGCCGACGTGCCCAAGGGCGACGGCGCCAAGCGTTTTGCCGAGGAGCTCTACTCGCGAGCGCCCCGGCAGCAGCAGCACAAGTCAGCCTCGTCAGCGACCGCCTCTGCCGAGGCTGCCGCACGTGCACAGAGCAAAGAGACCATCAGCATCATGAAGCAGAACGCTCAGTACGCGATGGTGAGCGACGGCGAGGACGACGACGGCGAGGACGAGGTCACTGCGGCGGTGCAGCGTGCGCTGCAGGAAAAGGAGCGCGAGCGGCAGCGCGCCCAGAAAAAGCGCCAGCGCGATGAGCGTGAGAGCAGCAGCGTCAAGGTGAGCAGCACTGGTGGCGCTGGCCAGAGTTCTGAAGGAGGCGGTGGCGGCGGCGGCAGCAACATCACAGGCGCGGTCGAGGTGGACGACGAGGCGGCGCGCGACGCCGATCGGCGCGAGCGCGATGCGTTCGCCGAGCGGCTGCGCCAGAAGGACCTCGAGCGCACGAAGCACGTGGGAGGCGGCGCGGCGGGTGCGGCGCTCGCGGCGCGTCAGGCAGAGGCGCAGGCACTGCTCACAGCGGGGACTGCCGAGGAAAAGGCGGCGGCGCTCGCCGAGGCGCGAAAGGTCTCGCGGCGCAAGTACCTGGAGCAGCGCGAGGCGAAGATACTCGAGGCGGCGCGCGATGACGTGCGCGACGAGGAGTTCCTTTTTGGCGACACGGAGCACGAGCTGACCGAGCGCGAGAAAAGCGAGCGTGAGTACAAGAAGACGGTCTACGAGCTTGCGAAGAAGCGTGTCAACCTGAGCGAGCACGCGGACCGGTATATGATGCCGACGGCCTTTGATGCCGAAGGGCAGGTGGACCAGGCCAAGCGCTTCGAGGGGCTCCTCGCACGCTACCAGGAGGAGGCGCAAGAGGAGCTCAATGAGTTTCAAGCGTGGGATGCGACGCAGATCAAGCGCGTGACGGGCAAGGCGGGCGGCGCGGCGGCCGACGGATCTGGGGGCGGCCAGATCGGCGAGGGCGTCGACCCGAGATACGCGGAGCTGCTCTCGACCCTCGAGGACCAGATTGAATTCCTCACCGAGGAGATGCTCGCCGGACAGCTGATCGGTGGGGCCGAGGCCCGCGAGATCAACACGGCGGCCAAGGCCAAGGAACGGGAGCAGATGGCTCTGGCTGAGGTGCGCAAGACGTTGCCCGTGTATGCGTACCGCGAGGAGATCATCGCGGCGGTGCGCGAGCACCAGGTGCTGATCATCGTGGGCGAGACGGGCAGCGGCAAGACGACGCAGATCCCTCAGTACTTGTACGAGGCAGGGCTATGCGCCCCCGGCGAGGATGGCAAGCCTCGCAAGGTTGGTTGCACCCAGCCGCGCCGAGTGGCGGCCATGTCAGTGGCCAAGCGCGTGGCGGACGAGATGGGCGTCAAGCTGGGCAACGAGGTGGGCTACTCGATCCGCTTCGAAGACTGCACATCCGATCGCACCGCTCTCAAGTATATGACCGACGGCATGTTGCTGCGCGAATTCCTCGGGGAGCCTGACTTGGCGTCGTACGCGGCGATGATGCTCGACGAGGCGCACGAGCGTACGCTGCACACGGACATCCTCTTCGGGCTACTCAAGGATATTGCACGCTTCCGGCCCGACCTTAAGCTTCTCGTCTCGTCCGCCACTCTGGACGCTGCCAAGTTCTCAGAGTACTTTGATGACGCGCCGGTGTTCAACATCCCGGGCCGGCGCTACCCCGTCGACATCCTGTATACCAAGGCGCCCGAGGCTGACTATCTCGAGGCGTGCGTGATCACCGTGCTGCAGATCCATATAACGCAACCGCACGGCGACATCCTCGTCTTCTTCACCGGCCAGGAGGAGATTGAGGCCGCGCAAGAGGCGCTGCAGACACGCACACGCGGCTTCGGCACCAAGATCCCCGAGCTGCTCGTGCTCCCAATCTACGCCAACCTGCCGAGCGACATGCAAGCCAAAATCTTTGAGCCGACGCCGCCCGGCGCGCGCAAGGTGGTGCTCGCGACCAACATCGCCGAGACCTCGATCACCATCGACAATATTGTTTACGTCATCGACCCGGGCTTCGCCAAGCAGAACTCGTACAACCCACGCACAGGCATGGAGTCGCTGATCGTGACGCCCGTGGCCAAGGCGTCGGCCAATCAGCGCGCAGGCCGCGCGGGCCGCGTGGCGCCGGGAAAGTGCTTCCGGTTGTACACCAAGTGGGCGTACCTCAACGAGCTCGAGGACAACACGATCCCCGAGATCCAGCGCACCAACCTGGGCGCCGTGGTCCTCATGCTCAAATCGCTTGGGATCAACGACCTCATCCATTTTGACTTCATGGACCCACCGCCCGCCGAGACGCTCATCCGCGCGCTCGAGCAATTGTATGCGCTCGGCGCGCTCAACGACAAGGGCGAGCTCACGAAGCTCGGCCGGCGTATGGCTGAGTTCCCCATGGACCCGATGCTCTCCAAGATGCTCATCGTCTCCACCTCGTACGGATGCTCCGTCGAGGCCCTCTCGATCGCCGCAATGCTCCAGATCGGCTCGTCCATCTTCTATTGCCCCAAGGAGCGCAAGCTGCATGCGGACAATGCGCGCGTCAACTTCCATCGGCCGGGTGGTGACCACCTCACGCTCCTCAACGTGTGGAATCAGTGGGCCGAGACACAGTACTCGACGCAGTGGTGCTTCGAGAACTTTATCCAGGTGCGCTCGCTGCGCAAGGCGCGCGACATCCGCGAGCAGATCGAGGGGCTCATGGAGCGGGTCGAGCTCGAGCTGATCTCGAATGCAGGCGAGGCCGATGCCATCTGCAAGGCCATCACCGCTGGCTTCTTCTACCACACCGCCAAACTGCAGAAGACCCTCGACTATCGCACCATCAAGCACCCGCAGACCGTGCACATCCACCCTTCCTCGTCGCTCCATGGGCAGCAGCCGCGCTGGGTCGTGTATCACGAGCTCGTCTTCACCACCAAAGAGTTCATGCGCCAGATTGTCGAGATCAAGTCCGAGTGGCTCGTCGAGATCGCGCCCCACTACTACAAGACCAACGACGTGGCCGACGACTCGGGCAAGAAGATGCCCAAGGTGATGGGCCGGGTGGCTGGGTCGTGACGCCGCGCGGAGCGGCAGTGCTACGTACTACTCTTCTAGCGACCCGGCATAGATTGCAGGTATCACAGATTATCCTATCGCATAACGTTAAGCTTCCTATACCGTTCTTGAAATATTATATAAATAGGAGTGGGTACGAACCAGACGATACACCATCAGACGACTGGGCGCATTTTGTGTGGGAAAGTACACGTGCATGCACGTCGTCAAGTTACATAAAGTTACAAGTTTTCTCTGGTTTACGTAGCTCAAGTGGAAGACGCCCGCAACCGCCGACGCTGTACTGTAGCGACCCTAGCGTGTGCCAAAAGTCTGCATTGCGCAGGCGATAAGAGAACAAACACGCCCACAGTGTAGCCAGCACGGGTCACCAATTGATCCTCCTTATGGACAGCTTTTCGCCGCTCAACACCACCTCGGCCGTGCTCGCCTCCGCGGTCGCGTTCATGAGCACCGCACAGCGCAAAGCGTGGGCTTCTGTGCTCAATGCGCTCCGTGGCGGCAAGATTGTGTCATTCGTTATGATCGGAGGGAGCATGGCACGCGGTCAGGGCTGCACACAAGAACCCAACGAGACGGATGCGTGCGCATACGCCGCTCGTGTCGCAGCACATCTTCGAGAAAGCTATCCACAGGCGCGCATCCTCTTTGAGAACCGGGCAGTCGGCGGAATGACTACCGGCGGCGCGCTGCTCTCGCTGCCAACCCTGTCGCTGCCCGTGAGTGCCGAGGACAGCGACGAAAGCGCGAGCGCGTCGATGCTGCTCATAGACTACGCCATCAATGACAACTTCGAGCCACAGTCCTTGTGGACGAATCAGCGCAAGAGAGAGGACTTGGGGACTTACCAACAGCTCAAGACGCACCTCAAGCGCTTCGACTTGGGGGAGCAAGTCCATCGCTCGGTGGCCGCAGCGACTGAAGCCATGCTGCGCTACATCCTCGAGCACCGGCCGCAGACGGCGGTCATGATCGTCGAGGGCACGTGCTGGCGATCGCAGACGCGGCGCACCCACGAAGCTCATCGACGGGTAGCGCGTTACTACGGAGTCCCTTCATTCGATTTCATTGATTCGCTCCGCCTCGACATCGCCCCGCAGAGCACTCTCTGGACCAAACTGCCGCCCGGCAACGACGTGTGCCGCGCATGCATCCGCCCCAAGAAGCAATGCGAGCATTCGAGCTTCCCCACACTCTTCAGCGATGGGAAGCACCCAGACGGGCGCGGCCACCAGCTAGTCGCCGACGCTCTCGTCGCGCTGCTGACCTCGTGGTGGCGGAATGACGAGTTGCTACGGATTGCGCGCGAGCAGCAGCGGCGTGCCTTCAGTGCCACCGAGCTTCTCGATGGAGTTGCCAATTCAACGGCACGAGCCTCTCAAGCCTCTGGCGTCTTGCTGAGCCGACGCGATGTCTCGTTGGCGCTGCCCCCTCCATTCACCGATCGCGAGCTGCTGGCTCAGCACACGGTTTGCGCCTCACCCACCACCCTGCACGCAGCCACCTCCCCGTCGCCCCACCCCAACGTGACCATCGAGAGCGGCTGGCGATGGTACGAGGACCGTCCGGGCAAGCCGGGTTGGATCAGCACCGGACCCAACGGGTCGGCCATCGAGTTTGGCGTCCAGTTTGGCCTCGCACCGCGGCTGACGCTCATGTGGACTCTCGGATACGAAGGCTTTGCGCGCGCCGCCGTCTCGTTCAACTCGGAGCGTAACCGTCACCGCGTCAAGCTCATCGATGGGCTGCGCACTGATGGGCTGCACGCGACTCAGGCGGCTGTCCTCGACATGGACGTGGGTCACATGTACCACGGCAGCCGACTCGACCTGGCGTACGGGGTGTCGGGCTGGTCGATCAAGCCACGTTCGAGTGAGCGCTTCCGCGTCGAGATGCTGTGCCGTGGCGAGGGCGAGCGCTGCGGCAAGTTCAAGATCCTGGCCGTGCGGGCGTGCTGACGAAGGGTGCACATGCTTGCCGACGCGGTAAGAGTGCGCGGGTAAAGCGGTAAACGCGAGAGTCCAGGAGGTCGTCGAAGTCTCGTCCTTATCCATCATCTATCCATCATCACATGGCAAGCAGTCGGGGCTGCATCGTGACTGCACTACGGTCCGGACGATCACAAGTATCTACGTTTTGGCGTCAGCCCGGTCACAACGAAGAACGATCATGCACAGCAGGCGCTCCCCGGGCGGGCGCAGGGCGCCGCCACGCCGCGCGGCGGGGGCGATCGTCCGCGGCGTTATGTTGCTCCGCGTTTCGCTCCGTGTGGACGTCTGTGTGTTCGTCGTGTATACTCCTACGCAATCGAGTTGCATGTTCGTAGACGTAGAGTTTGTATGAGTATCGTATATAAAACTGTGTACTTCATGTACTATTCGAAACATCCGGACACGCTGTGTATACGCTGTGTATTCGTCGAGACCACTGCGCACTGGCATTGCCATGTGCAAAGCCTCCATCCATGCCTCCATCGCTTCTTTTAGCGTTTACGTGTGGCGCTTTACTCGTACTTGCTCAGCACTTAGCTCAGCACAGATCGAACGTGGTAATGCCAGATTGATGCAGTTCCGCACCTGAAATCTTGTGGGCCTCTGCTCAATTAAGCTAGACTCATTCTTTAGGCGCTCTAGAAGGGCGCAGTCACTGGGCGAAGTAAGGGCTCAGTGCTGCTATGATGGAGACGGCGGCGGCCTGAGGCCGACGCGAAAAGCTCGAGCGCACGCTGGCTGGCCGCGGGCCGCACCGTGCGTATGGCTCGTCGGCTGCGGATGCGCGTTGCCTTGCGACGAAGAGCGCTTTCGAGGCCAAAGGTGGCGTCGATGGAGTGGTACGCAGGGTCGTGGCTACCGGGGCCGAGCCATGGGCGATCGTCGTGCAGCGAATGATTCGGCGCGATGAGGTTGCCGCGCGCCCACTGCTGCGGCGTGGCGCGGGCATCCGACCTCGACGTGAAGGCAGACATCTCCATCCGCTCGGCGCCGTTGAGGTCGGTAAAGTTCCACTCCTTACCGCTCGGTAGGAGTAACGGATCGTAGGACATCGGGCCAGGCCCGGAGGGACCCTTTGGGATCTGCCGCGCGCCAACAACATACCCCTCACGGCCGACCTTAGATATTGTACGAGCCTGGTTGAGGCTAGGGTGCTTGATGGCGTAGGACTGCGGGCCTGGCGAGGGAGGCTCGGCCTTGTCGGCCTTAGCGACGGAGCGCTCGGCGAGCTTGCCCCAATCCTGCGGTCTTGAGCGACACGGTGAGCGACCTTTGAAGGCAGACATCTGCATGAGCTCGGCGCCATTGAGGTCGGCAAAGTCCCACTCTTTGCCGTTCGATTGCAGCTTAGGAGAATACCTTGTTGGGCTTGGGCCTATGACGGACGACACGGTCGCGACGCGTGGCTCATTGGTGGTTGCTATGAAGGCTGGTGATACGATGCGCTTCGTCGAACGATCAAATTGCGGCCTGATGCACAAGTAGTTGAACTCAATAAGAGGTGGGGATGCAGCCAGGCTTCCGTGACGTTCTTGAGGGCTTTGTGGCGGCGACATTTGTATGCTGCCGCTCGGGTTGAAGTTCCAGTTGGGATTGTGCCATGTCGAATGTAGCTTGGCGCCTTGCGAGAGTCGAAAGCGGGCCTTTGCATCCATCGTTCCGGGGGTCTCGCTGCAGGAAGCCTTGCACACAGAGTGTCGGAGCAGTTTTTGTAACGAACGTTTCGTCGTTTAGGTAAACGTCAAGAGGAATGCATGCAACGCTCGCAGTTTTCGATTTCGAGCTTCTCGCGAACCGCCGCTCGGCCGTGGGCCGACTCCGTTAATAATTGTGATGTGATTTTCACAACTTTGAATTGCACTTTACTTACGACTGCGCTTTTTCTGCTGCGCAAGGGCTTGCCGATTGCGCTCTTCCTGCCACGCGCCCAGGTCGAAGTAGTGCCCCATCTGGCGCTCATCCCGATGCTTCGGAATCCCCTTCATCTCCCAGTAATTGTCACCTGACCTGTCAAGTGGGGCAAACTTGCGGTCGCCGACGCCGTTGAAACCGCCAAGGACGACGTAGTCCTCATAGACGGGCTTCGATTGACCTAGGGCCGCTAGCGCCGCCGCGCTACGAGTGCCAATTGTAGGAGGCGCAATGGGCGGCATCGCGGCAGCGCCGTGAGCCTCAGGTGCCGTAGCGATGGCTGCACGCGGCGCGCCCGCGCCCACGAGCAACGGAACCTCCGTTAGCGGCCGGTACCTCCCAGCGCCTTCGCTCAGGTGCCTCACCGGAGTGTTCAGCGGGAGCATTCCATGGGCGATCCACTGCTGCATCGCGGTGGCGGTGAAGGGTCCCTGCTCCGCGTGTGCCACGTCACGGTAGAACCAGAGAGGCGTCTCCACAGCTCCCGCGCCGCCACCGCCCGTCAGTTGCGGCGGCGCGACCGGTGCGGCGGGTAACGCGCCGCCCGTCAGCGCCGCCGCAAACCAGTCCCACTCGTCAAGGCGCTTCAAGGGTGCAGCAGCGGCCTCGCCGGGCCCGCCTAGGGATTGCGCCGCATCGGGCACATAGAGCCGCGCGCGCCGCGTGCGCTTCAGGTGACCAGCCCGCAGCCATCCGAGCAGCTTGCGAGCTGTGAACGGCCCCTGGAGACGACCATGATCATCCACGTACTCCCACAGAGTCTCGTCCATATTAGGCAAGTCGGGCGTGGTCGTCGCATCCGCGGATGCGTCGCCGGCCATCGAGGGTGACGTGGCGCCAGCGGACGAGACGGCTGCCGCAGAGCTCGTGTCCACACCAACCACCGGGAGAGGTGCCCCGTAGCTGGCCACACCACCGACGGCCACA
>Ga0209550_10002073_pt1 | contig 19327 bp, 20 predicted proteins | sample LauGreSuBDMM15SN_2_FD_187567 | JGI IMG/M metagenome (GOLD analysis project Ga0209550, IMG submission 187567) | Freshwater lake microbial communities from Lake Michigan, USA - Su13.BD.MM15.SN (SPAdes) (version 5) | ecosystem: Environmental > Aquatic > Freshwater > Lake | place: Lake Michigan...
TTCTCTGTTCCCCGGATATTAGTTAATAAGCTAGCTAAAGGATTATTAACGATATTAAATACTCCCACCGCTGCAGCAAGATGGAAAACATAGTCTGCTTCCTTTATCAATGGTAACAATGCACCGGTATCTAAGATAGTTCCAGGCAACAGGGTGAATCCTTTCACACCCGCAAGTCCGGCCAAATTACGTGCATCACCAGTCGAGAAGTTATCGAATGCCACAACCGAATGCCCTTCAACGATTAATCGCTCACATAAGTGCGACCCAATAAACCCAGATGCACCCGTGACCAGAATTCGCATGACTGAATCCTAACGCATGAGGAGCCATTAAGAGTAAAGTACATCCCTTCCGAGTCATCGTATGAGTCGGTCTTTATGGTTAAATTATCTTGAATAAACTCTTTCAAAATGATCTTTAACAATTCTCACGAAGGGGTCACAAACACTCAAATCTGCAAAGCGAGGTCTAGCATTTCGGAGATTTTTTCATTCGCATGATGCAGCGAGCCATTCCAGTGGCTCGCTGCATTTTCATCTGCTAGGTCACTCGCGAATTTGATAGCTCTCCATTGCACTCCATAGTGTTTTGAAATTTTGGCAATGGCAAAAAGTTCCATATCTACTAGATCTACACCACTTTCAATAAGCCAGGAATCTTTTGACGTTATGAAAGAGTCACCCGTAGCACACTTGGCCGTACCAAAATCTGAAGTAAATGCCGAAGGCTGATTACTCAATGGCACAGTCCCTCTCGGAGCTAATGGTTCTGCCATCATGTCTCTTTCAATAACCTCTTTAATTCCGAACACCCCACCGAGAAAACCTGGCACGAGACAGCCTGCCGTACCAACATTTAAAATCAAATCTGGTCGTTCCTCGAGAATGAGATGAGTAACCAAGCGTGACGCATTTATTTTGCCAATGCCGGAGAAATGAATTATTTGATTTTTGCTGGAAGGTATAAAAAACTCAGATTTTAAAGCAGCCAAGATTATGGTCTTTCCCATGATGAAAGTCTATGGGAAAACTACTGATTGATACCTTGACATATATAAGCGTCATTACCCAATTGTTGAGGGCAACCGTGGTAAATTTCTCAACATTCACGAGAGGAGCCACCTTTGGCCGGCGAACATGACGTAGTTTTTTTAAATCCCTCTAATCTAATTGGGGTTTACCAAAACTTGGCGAGCGATTATGCAGCGATAGAGCCTCCTACATGGGCCTTGCTGTTGGCCCAATCTGTCAGAGCCAAAGGATTCAAGACGGCAATAATTGACGCTCCTGCCGAACTATTGACTGATGACGAGGTGCTTGCCAGAGTCGAAGCTTTGAAACCACGGCTATTGTGCTTCGTGGTTTATGGTCAGAATGTTAACGCCGGAACCGCCAGTATGTCAGGGGCAACAAGAACCTCAAATTTTCTAAAGTTGCATCTTCCCGATTTGAAAATTGCTTTTGTGGGCTCATATGTCCAAGCTCTGCCAAAAAAAGCATTGGAAGACGAACCCTCGATTGATTTTGCTTTCACCAATGAGGGAGTTTACAGTCTTTGGAATGTGCTGAGTCTACCTAATATTTCTCCAAGCACCCTACAAAGCGTCAGAGGAGTTGTTTGGCGATCTCCAGATGGTGTCGTCATTAATCCCTCTGAAAAAGTGGTGCCAAATGAGAATATGGATGTAGATTTACCGGGCTATGCATGGGACCTTTTGCCGTATAGAGATAAACCTCTAGATTTGTACAGAGCCCCTATGTGGCACGCTGAGTATGACCAGACAAAGCGCTCCCCATATGCCGCATTGCAAACTTCACTCGGTTGTGCCTTTGCTTGCTCATTTTGCATGATCAACACAATAAATCGTGATGACGCCGAGGAGATTGGAATATCAGGCAGCTATAGCAAAATGAGATTTTGGTCTCCTGAATTTATTATTCGCGAGTTCGATAAGCTTGCCTCGCTAGGCGTTCGAACAATAAGAATTGTTGATGAAATGTTTTTACTAAATAGAAAATATTATGTGCCTTTGTGTGAAATGCTAGCTTCTCGAGAATATGCTCCTGAACTAAGGATGTGGGCATATTCAAGAGTCGACACAATCAAGAATCCCCAATTTCTGGACTTAATCCGCAGGGCGGGAATTAAATGGCTTGCACTTGGAATCGAAAGTGCCGAGCGTACGGTTAGACTTGAGATTTCAAAAGGTCAATTCGAAGATGTTGACATCAAGAAGGTAATCAATTATGTCCATGAGGCAGGAATTGAAGTAATGGCTAATTATATAGCGGGGCTTCCAGGCGAAAATGAAGACCTCATGCAGGCAACGCTAGATTTGTCAGTGGAACTGTGTACTTCTGGCTGGAATATGTATCCGGCAATGGCGCTGCCGGGTAGCCAGTTATACGCAGACGCTGTCAATCAAGGACTTCAATTGCCAGAGAGTTACGTTGGATACAGTTTCCATGCGTTTGAAACCCTACCATTGGGCACTGAACACTTATCTCCCGCTCAAGTTCTTAAATTCAGAGACTATGCTTTTCAGGCTTATCACTCAAATGAAGCTTTTCTCTCACGCATTGAGGGAAAGTTCGGGACGAAAGCACGAGATGCAATAATTGAAATGAATAAAGTTGTTTTACGACGTGAAGTTGTTGAGCGTGATGGGAGTAACTCATCGTAAGAATGGGGGAACGCATGAGATTACGCTCCATCCTGCAAAAATTATTGAGTTCTTAACTCTTCAAGTAGTTGTCCTAAAGAGTCTTGAATGGAATATTTTGTTTTCCAGCCCGTAGCTGCAATAAATTTACTACAGTCAGGTACTTGAAGAGTTACATCTTTAGGGCGAAGCAAGTTGGGATCTAGAGAAGTTTTTATCGGAACTTTGGCCATTTCCACCAAAATAGAAAGAACCTCACCTACTGAGAAAATTTCTGTTCCACCAATGTTATAAACTTCACCAGGGGAACATTTCAGAAAAGTTTCCCAATAAGCGGACATAGCATCGCGAACGTCGATCAAAGTTCGAACCGAATCAAGGTTTCCATGACGTAATTCATTAATTTCGCCACGCTCAATAGCTACAATTTGTTTAGCCCAAGCTGTAGCAAATAAATCGCTTCTTCGGGCATTCACGTAAGTAAACATCCTTGTGCGAATCACTGGTATGCCGAATGCTTCGTAGTAAACTAGGCTGATATGGTCTTGGAACGCTTTTGAAGCTGCATAAGGCGAAACAGGGTGCATAATCTGGGATTCTTTGATTGGAATATCTCGTTCACTTACATGGCCATAAACTTCACTCGTCGAAGACAAAATGAATTTTGGGCGCATTTCGAGAATTCGTAACCCTTCCAGTAAATTGAGGGTAGAAATAGCATTGTTTTGAACCACCGCCAAAGGATTGTCAAAAGACGCTCTCACGTTTGCATGCGATGCAAAATGCATGACTAAATCTGGCTTTGAAGTTTTTAGGCTGTGGATAACTGAACTCAGGTCGGTGAGATCGCATTCAATAAGCTGCACAAAATCTGCGGAAGCTGAAAGATTTTTATGACTTCCCGTGCTGTGCCAGCGTGATAGCCCCCAAACCTCAACTTCATCATGGTGAAACTCTCTTAAGTAGTCAATGAAATAGGAACCAGCTGCCCCGGTTGCTCCTGTTATTAGAACTCTCAGGGGACTTCTATAATTTTGGTTAATTTGCTCATTCGCTCTCTATTCGTTGCTAAATTAGAGGTCAAGCATACCTTGGAATCTTTAGATTTCCATATGACGAAACGTAATTATGTAAAATCTATGTGAACCAAAAGGAACTTTGTAACATTACCCCAAATAGGCATACTGTTTTTAGACTTTACTAAGTGCCTGACTGATCGCAGAAAAAATACCAGGGTCAATATCGGGGTAATTGCCGATATACCAACCAAAGTGGTGGACATGATCCACGTTGGGCAAGGACTCAGGTAAATCAATTCCGGGCAATCGCCGCAAATATGGTTGTCTTAATTGGTTGCCGCCACCAGAAAGTCCCCTGCGAAACTCAATACCTTGTTTCCTGAGCTCTAATTCTACTCGGTCTCTTGTCGCAAAATTAGGCTCTTTTAGGATAAGAATGAAAGCGTAGTTGGAATTTCCATCAACTTCGAAATCAACTTCGAACTTGGTCGGGTCAAGAAGTGAGAGGAATTTTTCGTAGTTTAAACTTCGTTTTTTATTTGCAGCATCGAGCCGCGGCAGTTGTGACAACCCCAAAATCCCATTTAACTCGTTAGGTCGCATGTTATGTGCTGGAGTAACAAAAATGAAGTCAGTGTTTAGATCCGGATATTGTTTTGAAAAAGATTCTTTAGTATCTTGAGAAGATGCCTCTCGAGCCATTCCGTGCGATCTCATCATTCTTAGTAGCTCATATAGTTCAAAATTGTTAGTGCTTATCATCCCACCTTCAATTGTGGTCATATGGTGTGCGTAGTAAAACGAGAAATTTGAAGCCAAACCGAAGGTGCCAACCTTTTGCCCATTATGAGTTGTTCCATGTGACTCACAAACATCCTCTACCAGAGGAATATTGCGCATTTTTAGTTCTTGAAGCAGTAAGTCAGATATTCCGTTTAACCCAAGAATATGTGTCAAGAAAACAGCCTTGGTATTTGGTGTAATTGCTTCAATCACAGCAGAAGCATCCATACCCAAAGTCCGTTTATCAATGTCAACGAAAACAGGAGTGTGCCCAGCGTGCAAAACGGAAGCAACGTCTGAGACCCAAGTTAACCCCGGGACTATAACCTCGCCAACCCCGTATATTTCTCGTAAAGCCAACATTGTTAAATCATTAGCGGACGCGCCAGAATTTAGCATTACCGAGTACTTCACTCCTAGCCATTCTGACCAAGCAGCTTCGAACTCCTTAACTTTTGGCCCATGAGTTAACTTTGGGTCATCTGACTGCAAATATTCAATCAGCGTATCTAAGTCGAGGCGTGAAATATTATTTCTCATCAATGGCCACGTGACATCATTCTGCATATTTATCACCCCATTCAATCAACATTGTTGATATGCCATCATTTCGCGAAAGCGCTTTCTCATACTCTGGAACGACCATACTCGCGCTATCGAGACGAACGACGTTTATCCGAGGGCACATCATTCGAAAAGCCTCCGTAAAGTCTCCCGTATGTTGCGGTCCCGGGTGAAGAGGGTTCTCAGAACCAATTCCAGTACGAATGATGACTTTTGGTGCTGGCGTTTGACGTGAGAGTTCACCTAACTTATCTAGGTGATTGACGATTTGATTAGTTCCAAGGAGCAGGAAATTCCAGCGCGGGAACACGGATACCGGGATGTAACCTGCCAGTGCCATCCCGTTAGCTAAACCCATCTGAAAATCCTCATCAACGGGGAGTTCTATTAACTGCTTTTTCTCTACGTGCTCTAAGGTTGTTCGCATCGCAGTCCCCGGGACTGCAACAGATTGCCCGAGGAAGATCACCTTTTTATCGCAAGCCAAGAGCTTCATGGCCGCGGTCAATGCTTCTTGGTATTGCCCCATCAGAATTGGACCCGTACGCCAGCTCCAGCATGCGGATACTTACTCCTATATTCAAAAGTTCGGACCTTAGAAGAATCCCGCTCATTAAATCTAAGGGTTTCGCTCGCCCAAACCTCCCGAGTCTTGGTCAATACTGAAATTCCATTGTCCTCAATAACAAAGGTGATCGGCAAGTCGTGTGTTTCCGCGTATCGAATTGAAGTTTGTGCGATACCTGTCTCTGCGGTCATATCACCGATAAAACACCAGACATGGGCGCTAGTTGCTTTCAATTTCTCCCCCATCGCCGCTCCTATGGCTATTGGGACTTGCCCGCCTACAATCGCTGACGAGAAAATCCGATACTGTGGAAAACCAAGGGAGATTGAGCGACCTGCTACTACCTCACTCAAAACTTCTTCCGGCGGTACCCCTTTGAGTAAACATTGGTAATGACTTCGCCAAGAGCAGAAGATCCAGTCATCTTGCCTCACTTCTTGGAAAATATCGATTAATGTAGATTCGTTACCATCCGAAAGATGCACTGGGGCTTTGATGCCTCCTGCATTAAAGATGTCGGCAACTTGGGACTCAAACTCTTTCAACGATTCAACAGTCCAGTCATTTTGCATTTCGGAAGTATATTAGACTTTGTCAAAATGTATGGGAAAAACTTTAAAGAATCCTCGTCGAACCTTCCCAAGAGATTCGAATTGGCACAACTACCGCCGGAGCCATGCCCTTGATGAAGGATTCTCTTTTTGAGGGCGAGATCCAAAATAGGCAAAACCCACCCCCTCCTGCGCCAAGAATTTTCCCACCCTCGGCTCCATTTTTTTGTGCCCTTTCAAAGAATTCTTCAAGGTGGGGGGTAACGGCCTGGGAGTTCATTTTCTTCTTAAGATCCCAACTCTCAACCAACATTGGACCAATTTGGGTCAAGTCACCTTCTTGGGCGAAAATTTTCCTTCCCTCAATTGCAAGTTCTTGGGTTCTTTTCATCGAATCAAATTTGGTCTCTAGGTTTTCGAGTAGAGACTTTGATACATCTGAGCTGATGCGATCAATCCCAGAATAGAGTAAGACAATTCTCGCCTCTATCTCTTCTTGATAACTTGGAGATATATCTAACTTCTGAGATGACCAAGTGCTACCTGGTCCAAACTGAATATAATTAATTCCTCCCAATGCACATGCAATTTGATCCTGAGATCCGACTGTTTCGGCCAATGTAATCTGCTCAAAATCGATAGCCATTTGAGCAAGCTCATTTGGAGGAACCTCTCGACCATCTAGTGCCAGGAGCGCGTGTATGAGACCGACTGCGAATGCTGAACTTGATCCAACCCCGCTCCTCGCAGGTAGATCACCATGGTGGTGCAGTTCTAGATTCGGATGAGAGGCAAATATTCTAAATCCTTCTCTAACCGCAGGATGTTTTATCTCCGATATATTTTTCCCTATTTCGACTTTAGAGTATGCGACTCGATAATTGTGTTCAAAAAAAGGAGGCAGCACTCTAACATTTATATATGAATATTTATTTATTGCAAACGAGAGGACAGCACCGCCATTTTGTCGATACCAATCTGGATGGTCAGTTCCACCTCCGAAAAGAGAAACACGGTATGGCGTTCTCGTGATGATCATCTAGTTTAGAGATTCGAAAATGGGTACTGATCGAACATTTTTAGCCCTTTAATAAGTTCGGCAATACCGGAAGATAAGCTTACTGAAGCCTTCATGCCCCTACTTTCAATCTTTTCATTTGAGACAATGTAGTTCCTCTGGTCTGGGTCCTTCGCTAATGGTGCATCCAAGAAAGTGAACTCAGGCAGGTGGACTCGAATTGCTTCACAGAGTTCTTCCTTAGAGATATTTGCTTCGCTCAGTCCAAAATTGAAAATCTCCCCTTTGACTTTGTCTGGATTTTCAATTGCAAAACAAAAAGCTTGGCTGACGTCTCGGATGTGCACATAATTTCTCTTAAAGTGCCCCTCAAATAGGACTATGAATTTATCTGTCATAGCACGATAAACAAAATTATTTACTAGTAGATCTAAGCGCATCCGCGGCGAAACTCCAAAAACTGTAGCCAGCCTAAAGCTCGTTGCATTACTTTCCTGCATTAACTCTTTTTCAACCAAAACTTTATCTTTTGCATAAAGCGAGAGCGGATTCAAAGGTGAATTTTCATCACAAAAGTTATTCTTATCACCACTGCCGTAGGCACTATTTGTTGTCGGCATAATGATCTGTTGACCTGAGCCAAGTTGTTTGAATAACCAGATTATTGAATCTTTGTTTATTGAAGTCGCAGTAAGTGGATCTTTTGCGCAGGCTGGTGCGCCCACTATCGCAGCTAAGGGAATTACCACATCCGCCGTAGCTATATAATTTTTTACTGTCCCGTAGTCACGAACATCTGCGTAAACAAGTTCTAAATTGGGATTAGAAACTACAGCTGCCAAACTAGGTTGGTTGTACATAAAATTATCAATTACAGTAACTTTATACCCTTTATTCAGTAAATCAGGAACCAGAATTGAACCGATATAACCCGCCCCCCCCGTAACCAAAATCTTTTGCATCTTTATTTTCCGCCAAAGAGTGATTGTTCCACTATCTCAGTTATTATGTGATAGGCAACCATATGACATTCTTGAATATGCTGAGTATTGGTTGAGGGCACTTCGATTGAAGAGTCTACTTCCGCGGAAATGGTAGCCAAGGTGCGAGTAAAAGCAATTGTGCTCATTCCAATCTCTTTGGCTTTGCGCACTGCATACAAGCAATTCTTTGAGGATCCACTTGTCGTTAGTACTATGAGTGCGTCACCAGGGCGCCCGAATGCTTCTACTTGCCTTGAAAAAACCCCTTCGTAGCCAAAGTCGTTTGAATATGCCGTGATAATGGACGTGTCGACGGTAAGCGCCATGGCAGGCAGTCCTCTCCTAGTGATGTCCCTAGAAAAAGCACTTACGAATTCCGCCGCAAAATGTTGTGAATCTGCAGCGCTTCCACCATTTCCGCAAATCAGGACTTTTGAACCTGCTAAGAATGTTTTGAGAACAATATTTGCAGCTTGAGTGATCGAGTCACCACATTCGCTTGAAAAGTGAGGCAGGATGCCCATCAGTTCAGAGATTCTAGTCTCAGATATTACCCTAGAATCCACTTCACACTCTTTCTCTTTGAGATTGAACAAATTTCGCAGCATTGTATAGATCAAGTGTAGCGTAGTCGGCATTGGAGGCTTCGTTAGGGCTCTTGATGATCTGAATTGTTTGGCATCCAATAGTTTGCCCAAAAGAGATGTCCGAGCTGGCGTCCCCAATCATGTAACTTGAAGAGGCATCCACTCCAAATTCTTCGATGGCTATAATTCCAAGTTGTGGAGAGGGTTTTCTACAGGTACACATGTCAGAAGGCTTATGAGGGCACACTAGGACAAAAGAAATCGAAATGTCCTCTCTTTCTAGAAGTAGAATTACTCTTGCATTTACTTTATCTACATCCCCCCTTGTAGCCAATCCTCTACCCACAACTGATTGGTTGGTTATTATCCCAAATTTGAACCCTAGCTCTTTAAAGAGAGCCATACCTTCAATCACCTTTGGCAGTAGCTCTACTTGGGTTGGTTCGATTAGATACGGGATATGTTTGATAAGGGTTCCGTCTCTATCAAGCAAGATGTATGAAGATGGCATCACAACTTCCGATCAAATTCGAGCTAGATGTATGAAGGTTTAGGCAATTATTACATACTTTGAGACGGCTAGAAGTACCTTAATACTCTTTCACTGACGTACCGTCCAAAGGGAATGGCCGCAGTCCATCCAGGGCTCACTACATTTAAAATATGCGTCGTTCGGGCATCTCCTTCGACCAAGAAGTCATTGACAAGCCTTCCAGTCTTTAGCTCAACGAGTTGTGAACGAATTCCAGGCTTCATTTTTTTCCATTGCGTTACGCCTTTCACATCTGGTACCAACTTTGAAGCCCCTGAAACAAGCCTTGATTCCAATAATTTTGGAAATTCAGAACGAACTATTTCAGGAAAATCGTGGGCATTTCCTTTAAGCATAGAAAATGCTCCGACTAGAGTTTCGCGTATATCCTGCATGCTCCATTTCTCAAGTAATGAATACTGTTCACGGTTTAACATCGGTATCGCGGTAGGTCCAATTTTTACCTGATCATGAACTGAAACCGTTAGATGTACGCCAAGGAATGGGTTTAATGGATTAGGAACAGGATAAACCAATCTCTGCAGTGGCAGACTGATCTTATTTGTACTTCGGTAGATTCCCATAAACGGAATCATTACTAACCCATGCCCGAAATCGAACATTTTCGCAATACGGTCTGCTTGACTTCCGGCAGCATTGACAATATGCAGAGGAGTATAAATAACATCATTTGATTTAACATGCTGATTAGCTGGATCGATCTCAACATTCTGTTGGAATTTTAATTTTCCACCCAACCTGATCACATCATTTGCTAAGCAGGCGATAAGTTGTTTTGGGTCAGATACCGCAGTAGTCGGCGACCAAATAAAGCGATCTCGGGTTTTCGCAAGTGGCTCAAAATTCTTTAAGTACTTCGATTCTAATAACTCTAAAAGCACCCCATTTTCTAAACCACGCTCAAATAATTTTTCAAGCCGTATCTCATCTTCATGTGTCGTTGTTACTACAACCTTACCGACCTCTTTCAAGGGGATGTCATAATTTTTGCACATTTCCTTGATTGCTTGATTCCCATCAACACAGAACCTTGCCTTTAGAGAGTCTGGGCTATAATAAAAGCCGGCATGGATTACACCTGAGTTTCGTCCCGATGCATGAAATCCTAAACTGCTTTCTTTTTCTAAGATAGTTACCGACATCCCTTTTTTTGCCGTCAAAAGAGATTTTGCAACCGAGAGACCTACCACCCCGGCTCCAATTACAACCACGTCCACCTTCTCGTTCATTGAGAAAATACCTTCCATCTCACTCAGATTAGAGCCCTAATTTTCGAGTATAACTAGGTTACTTGATAGAAGGACATGGGAATTAGGGCTTTCGGACGAGTCTGAAGAAATAAAATCAGGACAAAGATATTTTGATCGTATTCGATTTAGTGGGAATTTGATCTCGGATGTCTTATTTTTGACCTCAGAAGCGGCTGTATTTTTTAAGAGTTGGCCCAAGGACTAAGTTTAAATGATCGGTCCTTCAGTTTCCATGAGCTTTGAGTAATTGGGTCAGGTAAGTGGAATATTCATTGGGCACCATATCTTTCGTTAACCATTCCAATTTTGTGTCGCTTATCCACCCATTGCGCCAGGCAATTTCTTCTAAGCAAGAAATCATATTTCCTTGCCTTTCCTCAACTACCTTTACATACGATGTAGCGGCATACAGGGACTCAAATGTCCCTGTGTCCAACCACATGGTTCCCCGTTCCAAAGATGCGACCTTTAACTGTCCTAACTCAAGGTAAATTTGATTAACTGCGGTTATTTCAAGCTCGCCTCTTGGGCTTGGTTTGATTCGGCTAGCGATTTCAATCACTGTGGAATCATAGAAATAGAGTCCTGGGATCGCGATGTTAGATTTAGGGAATTGTGGTTTTTCTTCTAAAGAGAGCACCCTCCCGCTATTGTCAATCTCGACAACTCCGTAACTGCGTGGGTCATTAACTTTGTATCCAAAAATATGTGCCCCTTGGACATCGGTCAGTGTTTGCAATTGATGGCCTAGCCCGGTCCCATGAAAAATATTGTCGCCTAAAATTAAAGCCACTTTTTCATCCTTGATAAAATCTGCGCCGATGATAAATGCTTGAGCAAGGCCATCTGGTTTTGCTTGGGTAGAATAATTGATCTGAATTCCCAAGTCTTCGCCCGTACCTAGCAGAAGTTTAAACGAATCCTGATCTCTGGGAGTCGTAATGATGAGAAATTCTCGTATTCCAGCAAGCATGAGAGTTCCCAGAGGATAATAAATCAGTGGTTTGTTGTGGATCGGGAGGAGCTGTTTGCTTATCGAACTTGTTATCGGCCAAAGCCTTGAACCGTTTCCCCCTGCTAAAATTATGCCACGCACACCTGTAGAGTACTGTTGAAACATTTGGTCTGCAATAGTTTCTGATGAATTGAGGTTAGAGATTTGAAAATCCTAGTTACAGGCGGCGCAGGATTTATAGGATCAAATTTTGTACGTAATTTGCTTGCTGGTGATCTTGGCGATGTCTCGGACCTCCAAAAACTTACAGTCCTAGATAGTTTGGACTATTCGGGGAATATGTCCAATCTGTTATCCGTCTCAAGCGATTCAAGATTTCAGTTTTTTCATGGCGATATTCAAGACGCTAAAATACTTGCTTCCGTCGTTCCTGGGCATGAGATAGTCATTCACTTTGCGGCTAAATCTCACGTAGATCGTTCAATTGATGACCCGCACCCATTTTTTGCAACCAATGTTCTTGGCACTCAAACACTCTTACAGGCTTCACTTGAAGGCCAGGTAAAAACCTTTATTCATGTTTCTACTGATGAAGTCTATGGCACAATTTCAGAAGGATCTTGGACGGAATCCTCGCCTCTTTTGCCTAATTCACCTTACGCGGCGAGTAAAGGGGCATCTGATCTGGTTGCGCGAAGTTATTGGCGGACCTATGGGTTGGATATTCGAATCACCAGATGCACGAATAATTACGGGCCGAACCAATACCCAGAGAAATTTATTCCATTACTTCTTACAAATCTCATTGAAGGAAAAAAAATTCCAATCTATGGGGATGGATTGAATGTCAGAGATTGGCTCCATGTTGACGACCATTGCCGGGGAATTTGGATGGTGGCAACCAAAGGGCGACCTGGTGAAATTTACAATATTGGGGGTGGGGCAGAGATGGCAAACGTAGATTTGGCAAAAAAAATATTGACCTTGATGGGGAGTGATGCTTCACAAATCGAGTACACCCCAGATCGAAAAGGTCATGACTTCAGATACTCCCTCGATTACTCTAAGGTTAGAGAAGAAATTGGCTACCTCCCTTTAATATCTTTCGAGACGGGGTTACAATCAACCATCGATTGGTACAAGAAGAATAAAAAATGGTGGAGTCCCCTGAAACTGGCTTAGGATGCCAGTAAGGTTAGTTCGGATCATTTTCTTAAGAAAGGATTTCCTTGGGCACTAAACCACTCATTGTCCCCTTCAATGACTTAGCAAGAAATTGGATTGCTACCTCTAAGGAAGTACATGATGTTTGCCTGCGTGTATTGCAGAGCGGTTCTTATATTCACGGGCCAGAGCATGCCGAATTTGAAAGGGAGTTTGCTGATTTTCTTGGAGTCAAACACGCCATGGGTGTTGCGTCTGGTTCGGACGCGCTTGAAATTGCCTTGCGAGTCGTAGGGTGTGAAAGTGGATCAAAAGTTATTTCCGTTGCCAATGCAGGCGGATATACAAGCACAGCTGCACAGGCAATTGGGTGTGAGGTTATTTATTGCGATGTGGACCCGCATAGTTTAGTCGCTACTGATTTAACAATCGCAGCTTTACTTTCGAACGAGATAAAGGCAATCGTTGTTACCCACCTTTATGGCAACATAGCCCCAATCGATAGAATTCGCTCCTTATGTGTTCCCTTTGGAATCGCAGTAATTGAAGATTGCGCCCAAGCTATGGGAGGAATGCTCAATGGTAAAAGCGTAGGGACGTTCGGCGATGTTGCTGCTTTCAGTTTTTATCCGACAAAGAATCTAGGTGCTGCCGGCGATGGGGGCATGGTTGTCACAAATGATGATTTTTTCGCAGATTCCACACGTGAATTAAGGCAGTATGGCTGGAGTGATAAGTACAAGATTTCTAGATTAGGAGGTATGAATAGCCGATTAGACGAACTTCAAGCGGCAATTCTAAGGGTCGGGCTCGGCAAGATTACAAGTTTAAATTCCCAAAGACGAGATGTGATAACACAGTATCAGAATGCACTTTCTGAGACGGACATTACAGTCTCCACAAGTTCTTCAATGGGGTCTGCCGCCCATCTCGCGATTCTTCGAATTCCTTCAACTATTGGGAGGGAGAACATTCAAATCTTTTTACAGGGGAAAGGTATTGGAACTGCTATCCACTACCCGACAATGGATTGCGACCAAGAAGCATATCCGAAAAATGCGATTCCGCCTTCACTACTTGAATCAAGAATTGCTCAAACTGAAATACTCTCTATCCCATGTTTTCCAGAAATGACACCGACCGAGGTCTTGACAGTTATCGATGCACTTATGGAAGCCTTGGAGTAAGGACTTGAGAAAACCAATCACGCACTCAATCGTAATTCCAGTTTATAACAACCAAGCATCGATACACGCTTTAGTGGACTCAATTATTCTCCTAGCTGAATCTTCCGAAGGAAGCTTCGAGGCAGTATTTGTCATCGACGGTTCACCGGATAGATCATTAACAATACTCTTAGAGCGATTCCCAAATGCAAAAATACAAGCGCAAGTAGTTCAACTGTCCCGAAATTTCGGATCCTTCGAGGCCATTAGAGTGGGGTTAAAGTTTGCCCGGGGTGAATTCATAGCAGTTATTGCGGCTGATTTGCAAGAGCCACCAAAAATTTTGGTTGATTTCTTCATTAAACTGCAGGATAAAACTTGTGACATTGTTGTAGGCCGTAGAATTTCTCGCCAGGATGGATTGGTTTCCTCAATGATGTCGAATTTGTATTGGTATTTTTATAGACGAATGATAAATAAGGATTTTCCCTCTGGAGGTGTTGATGTCTTCGCATGTAACAGAATGGCGGCTGAACAAATTACCAAGCTCTCAGAAAACAACACCAGCCTTGTCGGTTTGCTCTACTGGGTTGGATTTCGACGGGATTACGTAGATTACAATAGACTAGCGCGCCATCACGGAGAGGGAAGTTGGTCATTAAGAAAAAAGTTTAGATATGTTGCTAACAGTGTATTTGCCTTCACTCATCTCCCGATTACCCTGCTACAAATTATTGGATTAAGTGGGATTGCAATCTCGACAATTTTCATTTCTTTTATTCTCATCCGATTTATGGGAGGTGGAGAGGCACCGCCCGGATATACTGCACTTATGCTTGTAATTCTGGCATCAACTTCGGCGAACCTCTTAGGGTTGGGTGTCATTGGATCTTATGTGTGGCGAACATACGAGAACGGGAAGAACAGACCGAATGCAATTGTTATGAAGTCGGAGATTTTTTAATTGAACTCATTTTTCGTTCACCCGAATGCTTTACTAGAATCGAATAAAATTGGCGCAGGCACCAGAATTTGGGCGTTCGTTCACATCTTGCCGGGCGCCGTTTTGGGAGAAGATTGCAATATCTGTGATGGTGTATTTATAGAGAATGATGTAATTCTTGGGAATCGCGTAACAGTCAAGCCCGGTGTTCAATTGTGGGATGGAACTCGCATCGAAGATGACGTTTTTATTGGGCCAAATGCAACTTTTACGAATGACAAGTTTCCACGGAGCCGACAGTGGAAGAGTACCTTTCCCACCATTACAGTTCATAAAGGAGCCTCTATCGGTGCGAATTCCACCATTTTACCTGGAATTGTTATTGGTGCGGGTGCGATGGTAGGTGCGGGAACGGTAGTCACAAAAGACGTACCAGAAAATGCCATTTTTTTCGGGAATCCAGGACAAATACATGGCTATGTAGGCGGAGAGGATAAATTGTGAATGTGCCCTTAGAGCGGCAGAATGATCATAGCAACCAAGTCAAACTCCCAGGCGAGGCTAAACTTATTGAATTAAATAGGGCTATAGACCTCAGAGGAGATTTAACATCAATAGAATTTGTGAGTGAAACACCATTTCAACCCAAAAGAATTTTTCTTATTACTAATGTTCCACCTGAATTTGAGCGTGGTTCACATGCACATAAGAGTTGCAAGCAGCTACTTGTAGTCGCAAGTGGCTCCGTCACAGTGCGACTCAATGATGGAAAATCAAATGAAAAGGTAGTGACTCTCTCCCAACATAAGTCACTCTATGTTCCTTCAATGATTTGGGTGGAGCTTGTTTTTAACTCAAAAGAGTCAGTTTTGGTAGTTTTGGCATCTGAATCATACGATCCAGAGGAATACATAAAGTCGTATAAAACATTCTTGAGTCTAATTGAAGGTTCAAAGTAAAACAATTTAAATTATCAAATAATCCAAAGTGGGAAATTAAAAACCTAAAGCAACCTTCATTTTTTCAGATCCACTAAATCAATTCTCAGGAACTATCGAAGGTATTTTTTTGATTTGGAAAATAAAATATAAATTAAAGTCATAATACAAAAACGGAATAGGCCACCTTTGGACTTTTATCTCGTCAAATTCAAACACATGACGGATTAATGTATTCAACTGATGAAAGTGATTCTGGTGCTCTCTTGCGTTTACAAGTCGATAGTCTATCCCCAACCTCTTAGCTCGTATTTCAGTGAAAAACTTTCGACAAAATCTGTAAACGAATCCTGGATCGCAGGGGAGGTAGATTGAAACAAGCCCGCCATCTTTAACTACTCGCCTAGATTCTTTAAGGGCAATCTCAACATTCGGTATATGGTGCAAAACGCACATGAAAATGACCCGATCGACGCTGTTATCGGCACAAGTCAGGCTTTCAGCGTTTTCAATTCTTTTTCTGAGTATGCCCTGGTCTAACATTTTTTGTGGGAAAGTTTCGAGGGGGACGTCCAAAATGTCGGTCAAGGTATACATCGAGTAGTTTTTACGCACATACTCAACATGCAACCCTCCCCCGCCACCAATTTCAAGGATTTCGTCGAAGTGAAACTTTCGCGGGTACTTTTCTAACGCTTTGTGTATTCTGCGCGTCGCCCAACCGGCCGAACCACCATCATAGAATAGATTCTTATAGTCCTGCTCGTAGAAACCGTTGTCCTTATTTTGCACGAGAGACCATCCCCCTGACCTAGCCTAAATTACCTGTGAGTGAATACGCATCATCTTATTGGAATGGGTTCAAACAATCCAACACCTAAACTAAACAACAGCTGAAAAGTCAACTTCCAGACTTCGGATAAGTGTATAATTTAATTATGGATTGGTTCAAGAAGACACTTTTACGCGAAAACACTTTTTTGGGCATGCTTGGCATTTTTTTAGTGCTGAGATTAATTTATGTTACGAGTCGTGACATTTTTAGTAGTGGTCCCGATGCGCCATATTATGCGATCGCCCCAGTCGAATTCGCAAAGTATGGATTTTGGTCGGATCAAATCCAAGGAGCGCCCTATTATCCCATTGGCTATCCAGTGATACTTTCTCCTTTTGTGGAATTAGGGGGTGCTAATTGGATCCTTTTTGCCCAAATTTTTCAAGTTTTAGTGTCGATCGCAACAGTTTGGATTGTGTATAAAATATCCAATATTTTCTTTAAGAAAGAGATTTCTCTCGCCATAGGTTTTATATTCTTACTAAAACCAGCATTTATTCCCATGAGTGGTCAGGCGATGTATGAACCCCTAGTTATGTTCACTTTTTACGCTTATTTGCTTCTAATCTTGAAGGAAATTTCTTCCACACCTAAGCTTCTAAGGATTATTAGCGCTGGAGTTTTGGCTGGAATCACTGCCACCATTCACCCACGAACAATACCGTGGATCTTGATAATACAGTTTATTGCTTATCGAAAATTAAGGTTCAAGGCGAGTTTAGTGTTTTCTGGAACATTTGTAGCTCCGATTTTACTTATCATCGTGCGGAATGGTCTTGCTTTCCAAGCATGGTCGCTTGCTACGGCAGGTAGTATTTTTCTACCAGCATTAGAGAGTGGAAATTTTGGAAAGATTCTGAAGTCTGGCTTTATAAATGCAGTCTACTTTTGGTCACCTTCATCCGGAGACGCAAAGAGGGCCACCTGGTTTCATAATTGGACTTTTTACCACGAAATCAAGAGTGTTACGGATTCGATGGCCCTCGTATTGGTCCTGGCAATAATTGTGGCCACATTTTCCCTTATAACATGGTTGTATGGGGCTCGAGTTCTCATTCAGTCTGATCCGATAATCGGAAAGATTGTTTTGTGTGTGCCGTTAATAGCTTGGGCAACTGATTTTTTCACATCGGGAGACTCACGCCATCGCCTTGTGGTCATTCCACTGCTACTCATTGGACAGGTCTGGGCGGTTATACATATTTATAGAAAATTTCGACCTTCGCGAATCGAATAAATGGATTAGTGGCAAAAGGGTTGAGAAGTATTTCTTCTGGTTAACGAAACAACTTTTGGCTAATATTCCCGAACAACCTGCTTACCGGTGATTTTTCTAATATCTTCTAAACTTAACTCTCCCGAATTAGCAAGATAAATCCAATTCCCAGGTCCTCTAAAAAAGCCTATGGGAGATATGACCGACCCATTTTGAATTAGAAGAGCAGGGATTATGCTAAAAGTTGATCTTGCGAGGACTAGTAAATCTGCTTCTTTCATGATCTTCCATGCCTCTAATGGATTAATGTCCGTTATGATGGAAACATTCTTGAAGGAACTAAAGGAAGACAAGAAGTTCTCATAATCTAAAGTTATGGTGTCATCATCATTGATGACTAGTCCGCGAGTCTTAGCAAAGTCTAAAGATTCCTTTGAGTATCCACTTGCTGAAATATACGAATCAGGTTGTCCCACATCTGTGTGGATGCTAACTTTATATTGACGTCCACTCGCCTCAAGAGTGGTGGTGACCTGAGTTAATGCTTTTATGTACCATTCAGTGGGAGTGAATCTTTCATTTTGCTTATGCTGAGAAATTGCCGCACGGCGGATGTGTATTTGTATATCAAAATCTTTATCAGCTTTATCAATGTCCTCAAGTGGGGTCCGGGAGAGTTTAAAATTCCTCAGTATATTTGGGTTGCGCATTGTTAAACCATAAGGGTTCTTAACGACCCACAACTCGTGAGAGTTTTCTCGGCTAGATTTCCAGTTTCTCTTAATTATCCACAATCTAAGCACTATTGGGTATGTGAGAAATCTGGAATTTTCAAGGAAATGGACAGTATGATCTTTGAGGCATGTATCTACTTCCAAATCTAGGAAATCTCGAATTTTATAATGATACAAGGCTTTCGGATTTTGTTCATCAAAATTATCGGTAGGCGCTGAATCGAAAGACAAAATATCGCAATTGACAAATCCCAAACCATATTCGCGGGTCAAGCAATAAACTTGAATGATTCGCAAGACCTGTGCGCCGATACCGTCCTTAGAGTTTTCGTTGTCAAAGCGTAAACAAATCGGCAATTTTCTCTCGCAATCTCAATCAATGTGCAAACAATCGGACCTAGGCTATCATTTTATCGAACGTCCACTTTCACATAAACCGCATCCATGTTGTCGAGTTATTTTAGTTCTCAGGAGGCATACAGAAGTGAGAGGCATGATCCTTCATTGGGGTATTCTGCGTGCCATGAAAGGAACCCCGATTGTCGCTTTGAATGGCGGCCTAGGAAACCAACTGTTTCAGTGGTTTTTTGGCCATACACTGTCAAGAAGTGGATCATTTCGAACTGACCTTCTGTTCAAGGAAGATGAGAAGTCGCTAGGTGTGTCTGGACCCAAAATGGGGGAAATTTTTGCCAGATGCCTCCATGTAGAACGAGATTCTAATAATGCTGTGGTCCAAGTGGCATTCAAAAAATTGCTCCATTTAGCTAATCATATGTGGGGATTTCCTGTTTTTAGAGGGCTCTTATCCCTATTTGGTTACTATAGAGAAAAT
>Ga0209550_10002074_pt1 | contig 19324 bp, 10 predicted proteins | sample LauGreSuBDMM15SN_2_FD_187567 | JGI IMG/M metagenome (GOLD analysis project Ga0209550, IMG submission 187567) | Freshwater lake microbial communities from Lake Michigan, USA - Su13.BD.MM15.SN (SPAdes) (version 5) | ecosystem: Environmental > Aquatic > Freshwater > Lake | place: Lake Michigan...
CGTGCCCCGCGCCTTCCCACCGGTAAGTCCGGAGCGATCTCAATTCGCTATCAAGATGAGCTTAACCGGCTTGGCGGTAGGAGCCCGCTTGCGGGCGATTTCCAACTCATCTTGAAAGCTCATTGGAATAAGCTCCGCGCCATTTCGACACCGAGCTTGTCGAAAAAAAGTACGTCCCTAGGATTACACTTATCTGTCATGCGCCTCCACCGCTCCGCGCCAACCCAATCCCACGTCTCCCGCTTTCTCCGTCTCTCCGTCGTCCTCTTTCTCCGTCTCTCCGTCTCTCCGTCTCTCCTTCTCTCCGTCTCTCCTTCTCTCCGTCTCTCCGTCTTCCTTTCTCTCCTTCTCGCCGTCTCCTTCCACACCTCCCGCGCAGCCGATCCCGCTCCCATCACTGCCAAGGAATTCGCCCAAGGTTTCCGCGACCGTACCCTCCTCGCCAAACCCCGCGCATCCCGCCGCGCCTCGGCCGAAGCCGAGGAGACCCGCGACCGCGTCCGTGTTCGCACCACGTTCTCTCACATCCGCGATCTCCGCGTCATCGAACTCGACGATGCCGATAACGTCAGCGCCGCTATCACTCGGCTCACCGCCACCGGCCGCTACGAATTTGTCGAGCGCGATGGCCTCCGCCACCTTTCCCTCGCTCCCAACGACCCCGCCTTCGCTACCCAATGGGCGCTCCACAACCTTGGCCAGTCCGGCGGCGTCCCCGGCGCCGATATCAAGGCCCTCGCCGCGTGGGACCTGATCCGCGACGCGCCCAACGTGATCGTCGCCGTCGTGGATACCGGTCTGAACCTCACCCATCAGGACCTCGCCCCCAATCTCTGGATCAATCCCGCGCCGTCCTCTGCCAATGATCGCCACGGCGCCAACTTCGTCGGCGGCCGCGGTGCCCTCGTCAGCGGCAACCCCACCGACGACGGCGGCCACGGCTCCCACGTCGCGGGTACAATCGGCGCCGTCGGCAATAACAACGTCGGCGTCTCCGGGGTCGCATGGAAGGTCCAGCTCATGGCCATCAAAGCCTTCCCTTCCACCGGCAGCGGCTCCGTGTCCGACATCGCCGCTGGCATCAATTACGCCATCGCCCACGGCGCCCACATCATCAACGCCAGTTACGGCGAGACCGGCAGTATCGGGTTTTCCCAGACTGAACTCGCCGCCATCACCGCCGCCCGTAACGCCGGCGTCATCTTTGTGGCCGCGGCTGGCAACGAATCAGCCAACCTCGACGTCTCCCGCCACTACCCCGCCAGCTTCCCGCTCGACAACATCGTCACCGTCAGCGCCTCCACCCGCTCGGAGACCATGTCATCGTTTTCCAATTACGGCACGACGGTCGATCTGCTCGCCCCCGGCGAGAGCATTCTCTCGGTCGGCTACACCAACAACACCGGCACCGCCACCCTCTCCGGCACCTCGATGGCCGCACCCCACGTCGCCGGCGCCCTCGCCTTGCTCAAGGCCCATTTCCCTGCCGACACCTACCGCCAGCTCATCAATCGCCTGCTGCGCGGCACCGACCCCATCGCCCGCTACGCCGGCAAATCGCAAAACGGCTCCCGCCTCAACCTCCTCGGCGCGCTTACCGCGACGTCCAATCGGCCCTTCAACGATGACTTCGCCCAACGCGCCCGCCTCGTCGGCGATAATTTCCTTGTCCGCTCGAACAACACCGGCGCCACTGCCGAGGCCGGCGAACCCGTCGCCTCCGCCGGCAATGGCAGCACTTCGCTGTGGTGGGAATGGACGCCCACCACCACCGCCGCCGTCCGCCTCAGCACCACCGGCAGCGCCTACGATACCGTTCTCTCCGTTTACACCGGCACCGCCATCGCCGCCCTCACGCTCGTCACCGCCAACGACAACGACGGTGCGGCCCTCACCAGCCGTATCGATTTCACCGCCCAAGCCGGGGTCACGTATCAGATCTCCGTGGACGGCAAGAGTACCGCCTCCGGCCTCACCCTCCTCAACCTCGGCACCGTCCCCGCCAACGATGCTTTCGCCAACCCCGTCGCGCTCGCAGGCCTCAGCGACGGCGTCACCGCCACTAACGCCAATTGCACCAGGGAAACCGGCGAGCCGCGCATCCTCAATTTCTCCGGCGGGACCTCGCTGTGGTATCGATGGACGGCCCCGCGTTCTGGGCGCTTCCAATTCGCCGCGGTGAGCAACGACTTCGATCCCCTCCTCGCCGTTTACACCGCTCCCGCCGCCCCTGCCCTGAGCCTGTCGAATGGGCTCACGCTCGTCGCCGCCAACGACAACTCCGGCCCCGCCAACTCCCAAACCGCCAGCCTTTGCCCGGTTGATGCCGTCGCCGGACTGACCTACTTCATCACCGTCGATTCCAAAACCGTCTCCGCTGTCGGCACCTTCACCCTCACCGTGTCCGACGCCCTCTGGCAGTCCGACACCGGCAGCGCCACCGTCGTCGGTTCCGCCCTCACCGGCGCCCCCGCCGTCTCCCCTGACGGCAGTATCTACATTGGCAGTACGGACCGCTCGCTTTACGCCTTCGCGTCCGATGGCACCTTCAAATGGAGCTTCCCCACCGGCGGCCTCATCGACACCTGCTCACCTGCTATCGCCGACGACGGCACTATCTACTTCGGCTCCAATGATGGCTTGCTCTACGCTCTCCGCCCGGACGGCACCCGCCGTTGGTCGCGGAACTTCAGCACCGGCACCGGCACGCTCAGCGTGAGCAACAGTCCCTCTCTCGCCACTGACGGTACCGTCTACGTCAAAGTCAGCGATGGCTTCGTCTACGCGCTCGACCCCACCGACGGCTCGAACAAGTGGCGCGCCAACGTCAACGCGCTCCAATCCTACGCCAGCGCCACCATCGGCCCCGATGGCACGATTTACCAAGGCTCCGATGATAAAAAACTCTACGCCCTCAACCCCGACGGCACCGTCAAGTGGACCTACACCACCGATAACGAGATCTACACCACTCCCGCCCTCGACGCCGCCGGCAACCTCTACTTCGGCGTCCTCAACTCCGGTCGATTCTACTCGCTCACTCCCACCGGCACCCTCCGCTGGGTTTACACCGGAGCCTCCCTCTCCACCTCGTCGTCTCCGGTGTTGAGCGCGGATGGCGCGACCGTCTATTTCGCCGCCTACGACAAAAAATTTCACGCCCTCGCCTCCGCCACCGGCGTCGCCCGCTGGACCTATCTCCTCGGCGACGAAGTTCGCGCCAGCTCCCCCGCCATCGATTCCAACGGCGTGATCTATGTCGGTTGCTACGATTACAAACTCTACGCCCTCAACCCCGACGGTTCGCTCAACCGCACGTGGTCCATGGGTAATTGGATCCGTTCCAACCCCGCCATCGCTGGCTCCACGCTCTACATCGGCAGCAACGACCACAAACTCTACGCCCTCGACCTCGGTACCGCCGGGGCCGGCTCCGGCCCTTGGCCGCAATACCGCCACAACCCCCGCCGCCTAGGCCGCGCCCTCACCGAGTCCCTCACGATCCTCGCGGCACCCGTCTCCCAATCTGCCCTCTTCAACGCCACGCTGACCCTCACCGTGACCGCCACCGGTCAAGGCCCGCTCACGTATCAGTGGAAAAAAGACGGCCTCGTTCTCGCGGGCTCCACGGCCTCCTCCTACACGGTCGCGAACGTTTCCGCCGCCACTTCCGGCACCTACACCGTCACGGTCGCTGGCCCGCAAGGCACCGTCACCAGTTCACCGGCCTTCATCACCGCCGAGCCGCCCCTGCCCGGCCGCCTCGTCAACCTCTCCGTTCGCACCACCGCCGGTACCGCCGCCCAAACCCTCACCGTCGGCTTCACCATCAGCCCCGGTTCCCCGAAGCCGGTGCTGCTGCGCGGTATTGGACCCAGCCTTACACCGTTCGGCGTCACCGGTGTGCTCGCCGATCCGCAGCTGCAACTTTTCACCGCTCCGGCGAGCAGCCTCCTCGACGCCAACGACCATTGGGGCGGCACCCCCGCGCTGGCGGCGTCCTTCGCAGCGCTGGGCGCGTTCCCCCTCACGCCCGCCTCCCTCGACTCCGCTCTCGCGCGCAGTTTACCGCCTGGCAATTATACCGTCCAAATCACCGGAGCCGCCGGCACCACCGGCATCGCGCTGGCCGAGCTCTACGACGCCGACCCCACCCCCCTCGGGCCCCCCACCCTCGTCGCCACCAGTCGACTCACCAACGCCTCCGCCCGCGCCCTGGTAACCGGCGACGGGGGCATTTTGATCGCGGGTTTCGTCATCAACGGCAACCTACCCAAGACCATTCTCGTGCGTGCCATCGGACCTGCCCTCACCGGCTTCGGCGTGGCGGGCGTGCTGGCCGATCCGCGCCTCGATCTCTATCGCGGCACGATACTCGTCCAGAGCAATGACAACTGGGGCGCGACCACCGGTGGCACCGGCAGTCTGGCCAACGCGTTTTCCGCCGTCGGCGCCTTCTCCCTCACCAGCGCGACGAGCCGCGACGCCGCCCTCCTCGTGACCCTCGCGCCCGGTCCCTACACGGCCCAAGTCAGCGGCGTCGGCACCACGACCGGCGTCGCCCTCGTCGAAATCTACGAAGTCCCGTAGCCAGCGAGTTCGCCCTGAGCGTAACGATTCAGCCCCAACCAAAAAAGCGACTTTTACCCGTCTCGCGAAGACACACCGATTTCTCAAGTGCGGGGCCGTCGCTTGCCGCCGCTCCGTATCGCCCCGGCACCCACGCCGCTCGCGTGGTCGCTTTCCCGCGCGTCAGCAACTTCACCTGAAATTTGTCTCACCGTCGTGAGAAAGGCATTGACAGGCATCACCGTCACGCGGACCTTCCGCTTCCCTTATTGCAGGGTGGAGCAGCCTGGTAGCTCGTCAGGCTCATAACCTGAAGGTCGTCAGTTCAAATCTGACCCCTGCACCCAATTTAACCCCACATACCTCAACGGTATGTGGGGTTTTTGGTTTTCGCTACTGAGGCAGCGAACTGCACGGAGTTTCATGGGGATGAACGCTTCCGGGCCTGTTCTAGGGATGAGTCCTTTTGGGGATAGCGCACTTCTCTACCTTGGTCCCACAAATCGGGGTCGAGCCCGTTTCTTTGGGCGGTACGGGGCGAGCGAGGTCGGTCACATGAGCGAGCCCCCGCGCGGGGCTGCGATCACGTGTGCCAAGGGCCACAGTTACTTCGTGTCGAGCGCCGAGACGACCGACGACATCTCGGCGCAAGGGTAGGCGCTGGTGCGCGGCCAATTCTTCAGTCTCACCACCGCGCACGCTGATTAAATCGCTCCGCTTAAAACGTGCCCTTCACGCCCAGCGTCCACAACGCGCCGTATTCCACGTACTGGATCAGACGGGCATTGCTCGGCGTCGAAGGCCCGATGCGCTCCGATCCCTCCGGGGTATCGAACAGATTGCGCGCGCTGAAGAAGATGGAGAAACGCCGCGTGAGCCGGTAGTCGCCATTCAAGTCGGTGTACAACCGTTCCTTGGTCCAGATATATGTTTCCGGCGTAATCCCCCGGCCGATGACGGGCGCGCCTTGTTCGTGGGGGCGCAGGTTCCAATTCATCCGCAGGCTCAAGCGGTCCCGCGCATAGGTCACACCCCAATTGGCCATCCGTGTAACACCGTTGAAACTACGGGTCACGTCCCCCGTCTTGTGCTGTGCACTGCCGTTCGCAAACACCTGCAACCCGCGGGCCCATTCCGGCAAAAAGGTCAGCGCCTGCTTGTAATTAAAATCAATGCCGTCCATCCGCACCGTTCCGGGAATATTGTAATTCGTCAGCACCTGGTGCTGGCCGAATTCCGCCGGGTTGAGGCCATAGTAGGAGAGAAACGCCGCATCTACCGGCAGGGTGGTCGTCCCGAAGAAATTTTCGGTATCACGCCGGAAGACTCCGACGGAGAAGAGGCCGACAGGCTCGAAATAGTATTCGAGCATCACCTTCACGGTTTTCGCCTTCCACGCCTTGATGCCGGCGTTGTTGACCCGAATCAGGGTGTCGTTCGGCGGCGTCGCCGTCGGATCCGGCATGATCAGACCGCCGGAGTATTGGGCGTAATTCGGCCGGCCCACCGACGTGAAATACGCGGCACGGGCGATGAGGTTCTCCCGCAGATTAAAGGTTGAATTCAGGCTCGGGAAAAACCGGAGATACTCCTTGTTAACATTTTCGCCGCGGCGGATCAGGGTGAGCTTAGCCCTGGCCAGCGCATCGGTCGTAATGAGGACCGGCTTGCCGTCGCTGCCCAACAGAATCTTGCCACTGGCGTTGCGCTGGTAATTTCCGGTGGGGTCGGTGAGCAAACCGGCACCGATGACATTGGTCTGCTCCGCGCGGACGCCGCCGATAAATTTCAAGCGGCCATTTAGGAAGGACACATCGCCACGCACGTACGCCGAGGAAATCGTCTCCTTCGCGTAGTTCGAATTGGTCGTGATTCGGGTGTAGGTGGTCGTCGGATCAGTCGTGAAATAAGCCGGATTGGTCCGCCAGAGGTCCAATAATTTACCACCGTCGATCGTTTGGTAATTCCCTAAACCGAAACGGGAAGGGCGAAGCGAATAGAGGTTATTATCCACCACGACCGCGGCGCTGTCGTCGCTGCCAACCGCGTTGGGCGTCGTGCTGCCGCGACCGTCTTTTCCCACAAAACTGTAAACGGCGTTAGCCACATTGCCCTCGGCGCGACTGAAATCGCGGGCGGACTGGCGGAAATCCAAGCCCATCTTCACCGCCACCGGAAAACGCCACGCGATGTCGCGGCCCACGTTGACATAGGCGTTCCGCTGGATGTCGGTCGTCGTGTTGGAATTGTTCGCCGCCCCCGTCAGCACATAGCTGTTGATATTCCGGGCGTCGACCGGCGCCCCGGTGATTCCATCCGTCACGGTAAATTTGTCCGGGGTCACCTCGGAAATACCGTCAAAGCGCAGGGTCACGCCGGTCCGCGTGGCGGTGGCGATGCTGAAATAACCGGCGGTGTCAGGAGCCTGATTCGTGATGAAATTATCCGAGTACGAATAGGCTAGGCCTACGTCGGCTTTCCAGATCGGCCCGGTGTGCCAGTAGCGCAAGGAGGGCATGTAGGACTTGCCGATGCGGTCGATGTCGGAGTTGTTGTCGATGGTGATGGTGCCGCCGCCCACGGTGCTTTGGGTGAAGGTCGGGCTGAAGCCACCTGGCTGCACGCGATCAATCGTGTAGGTCGTCCGGCGCTTGTTGAACACCATGGCGAAGTAGGTGCTCTGCACGGAAACCGAGATGCGGTCGTGATCGCTCAGCTTGTAATCTACCGTCGCGGCGGCCGCCGAACGGGTGGCCATGAACGGGCTGTCCTCGACCGCGAAGCTCGTCATATAAGGACGGTCCGAGGTCGTGTCGGGAAACGCGTCACCCGTAGTCGCCGTGCCAGTGCCCCGCCAGGTGCGCGAGACGCGGTAGGTCGGCTGGTATTGGGTCGACGTGCCGCCGGAAAGGGTAAAACCGAATTTTTTGTTCACCGGCGCAATGTAGGAGAAGTCAAAGCCCGGGGTAACCTTGCGCATGGATTTCAAGCCGGGGCCCGGCGTCTTGTTGAAATCCAACTCGCTCGAGCGGCCGAGGAGGTAGGCGGTGCTGGTGAAGGCCGGGGTCGAACGTTCGAAGGCGCTGCGCGGGACAAGATTCACGGAGCCGGCCAGCGCCATACCGGGTGACTCCGGGGTCGGAGTATACGAGACTTCGATACGGGAAAGCGTACTGGTCGAGATGTTCACGAGCTCGACCTTGCGATTGGTCGCATTTTGCGCGCTCGCTAGGTTGAAGCCGTCCATCATCACCGGCACGTTGTCGGCGGGCACGCCGCTCATCGAGATGCCCATCGGCGCGCCGTCGATGTAGTCTAGGGTCACGCCCGGAACAAACTTCAATAGCTCGCCGATGTTACCGTCGGCCACCGGACCGAATTCATCGGCGGCAATCACGTTTTTAATGTTAGGGGCGAAGCGCTGTTCGTTGATCGCGATGGCGGCGCCGTCCATCTGCCGTTTGGTGACAACGACGAATTCCGAGAGCTTAACCGTTTCACCGCCGGGCGGCTTTTGCCGGAAGCCGACTAGGTCGAAATCCTGCTGGGCCACCGCGCCCGGCGTGACGCGCACGGTCACCGTTTGCACGTTCATGCCTGTAAAAAAGGCCTTCACGCTCACCACCCCGGCCGGAACATCATAAAACGAATACCGACCCAGCGTATCCGTGAAGGCCTCGCGGCCGCTGCCTTCTAGGCTGATCCGCGCCCGCTCCAGATACTCTCCGGTGCCGGGAACAAAGACGCGGCCAGTAATGGTCCCTGCGAGGGGGGTTTGGGCGCTGGCCACAACACCAATTAAAAGGGTAAACAGGGACAGGAGCAGGCGGATGATCATGGGGGTAAAACGCTGGGTTGTGATAACTTTCGTGCTGGGGGGAAAATGGTTCTCGGCTGTGGCGCTCGGCCTTCGCGCGGCGGCATGGGGAGGGTGCCGAATGGAATCAGTCGCAGCCCCCCCTGTGGTCCAGCAACCGTCAAGCCCGCTTGCCGACCAGCGGCGCGAAGAGGCGGTTATCGAAGACACCACCGAGAGGAACTCGAAAAGTCGCCCGATGTTGGCCCGCGAGGGCAGATCTTCGGACGTCGGAGGTGTGGGGGGCACTGAAGAGCGATCTACCGCCGACTGATCCCAGTCAAGCACCGCGTCTTCATTCGGCGCAAGCGGGCGCGTCGGGCTGGGCACAGTTGTCGATCGGCGTCGACTGGCCGGCCCCATCGGACCAAAACACCGGCTCGCGGTCGGAGGAATCGGGTCGGGAATCGTCTCCGAAAAGTCCCCCTCATCTCACTCGTCTCATCTCACTCGGTTAAGTAGACTTACTAAATTTTGGCTCAAACTACAAAGCTCACAATGCTCACCGGCCCCGCCACCGGCCCCGCAAAATTGTCCGCAACGAATCAGCCGCCGTTCTCACCGCCGGACGCACACCCCGTGCATCGGTCTTAACGCCATACCTAACCTCGTGAGGCCTCATTCGTGAAGCGCGTTGCTCCACGCGCTTCAACCCTGGCGAATCGCCCACAGTTGCCTCGCCTGCGCGATCGTCTTGCGCAGCACTTCGGGCGTCAGCGCCTGTTTCGGATCATCGCCAATCCCTTTCGTCGGCTCGACGTGGGCTTCGAGGCAAAGTCCGTCCGCGCCATACGCGACCGCCGCCAACGCCGCCGCCGGCACGTAGGTCGCTTTGCCCACGGAGTGCGACGGATCGACCACCACCGGCGCCCACGTTTTCTCCTTCAAGAGGGGCGTGATGCTTTCGTCGGGGTGGTTCCGATACCCATCGAGCGTCGGCGTGGTGCCACGCGGACAGAGCATCACATTGGGATTGCCGAACGCCGCGATGTATTCCGCGGCCGAGATGAACTCGCTCAACGGTCCCATGTGAATACTCCGCTTGAGGAGTACGACGTTGTCCCGCTCGGCAATGGCTTTGCCCACCGCGCGGAGCAGCGAGTAGTTGAGCGCGTTGCGCGCACCGATCTGCAACGTGTGCACGCCTGCATCGAGCGCGAGGCTGATGTGCGCCTCCTCCATGACCTCGGTATCAACAGGCAATCCCGTGCGGCGCGAAGCCTCCATGAGGATGTCGAGTGACTTCACGTCGCCTTGAAATGAATACGGATTCGTCCGCGGTTTCCACACGCCGCCCCGCAGCGCATTCGCCCCCGACTCCTTCACCGCCGCCGCCGTCTCGTAGAAATAATTCGGATTCTTCGGATCAATCGTGCACGCCCCGGCAATGACGAAGAGCTCCTCGCCCAAGGTCACTCCGCCGATCGTGATGCGGTGACTCGCCAGATCCGACCGCTTGTCCATGAGCTTGAAGGGCGACTGGATCCGGTCGATGCGGTCGATGTAGTCCAGACCTTCCAGCCGGTTAATCATCAGCTCTTCGCGCTCATCACCGACGATCGCGTAGATCGTCCGCATCGCACCGACGATCGGCTGGATCTTGCAACCAAACTCCGTCACGATTCCAGTGACTTCGGTCAGCTGTTCGGGCGCGAGGCGAGTGGCTTTGGGTAAAATCATGGCGGACGTAAAATGCGCAGTCCCGCGCATTCACCGCCCTCTGTCAAAGGAACTTCTCGAACTCGCGCGGGATCGGCGCCCGAGCTGCAAATTGCCACGTCCGCTCCCGCCACTCATAGTCGAAATTCGTTTCCAGCGAATGTAAAAACATCCGCTTCGTCCCCGCCAATTTCGCGAAGGTTCGGTTGCGTCCAAAATCTCCATACGTCTGGTCGCCGATGATCGGTAGATGACGTTTGGCCGCCTGGACGCGCAATTGGTGGCTGCGCCCCGTCCTCGGCTCCAACTTCAACAAGGAAACGCGCGGCTCTTTCTGCCCGATGCGGACCACGCTCATCCGGCTTTCCGACGGGACGTTGCCGGCATTCGCCGCCGCCCGGATTTTCCCTCCGCGCTTATCTACCACCAGCAAGTCGCGCCAGATTTCCAGCGGCTGTCGCGGACCGCCGAATACGAGCGCGCAGTAGATTTTCCTGATTTGCTTCTTCCTGAACTGGGCCCGGATCTCGGCCGCGAGCTCGCCATTGGCCGCCGCGAGGATCACGCCCGAGGTCGCCGAATCCAAGCGGTTCAGCAACCACAACTGTCGCTTCGCTCCGTCGACGTCAGTCCACGCATAGACCTCGTCTGCGATCGTATAAGGCACCGTCAACAGCGCACGCGGCTCTTCGCCGGGTTCATTCGGATGCGACAGCACTCCGGCGGGTTTCGCCAGAGCTGCGACCCCGTTCGCATCGTGCATGAGGAGCGTCACCTCGCGACCTAGCGGCAGGTTTGCCCAAAATTTTTCCGATGGTCCGCTCATTGGTAGTAAAACGTAAACGTCATCTCCTGCTGTTCCCCGAGCACGGCCTTCATGTCGTCGGTCCATTCACCGTAGGGCGCGCGATCGGTGATGGCGCTCATGCACGCACGTTCGGCCGCGGGCATCGCCGTGCTGTCCACGTTGACGATCCGGGCGATCAGTCCTTTCGAATCCATCACGAATTTGACGGTCACCGCGCTCCCAGTCGTCGGGTTAACTTTGCTCTCCCGGAGCAGATGTTCCCACTGAAGTTGCACCGACTCGATCATGCGCTGCAAGTAGGCGCCGTAGTTACTCCAGCGTGCATCGACCGCCGTTGGCCCGATGTTTTGCGTGCCAAATTTATTCTCCGCAAAGATCGCCGGCCTGACCTGTTGTTGTTTCACCACGGTGGGACGGGGACGAGGACGTTGCGGGTCGATCGCCGGTTGCGTCGCCAGGGCGTCGTTCACCATCGGTACGTTTTTCACTCCCTCGATGCGATTGGGGATCGGCCGAGTGTTCTCGGCGATCTTCGAAAGGTTGCTCGCAAACCCGTCTTTGCTCTCCCCTTCCTTCTTGTCCAAGCCGGTCAAGGGATTCTGCTCCAGCTTCGGCGCTTGGACGGTCTTCTCCGACGGCGGCGTCACGTCCGCTGGCGGGACTGCTTCCATCAGCTCAATCGGTTTCGATAGCTGCCCGCTGACAATCTGCGTGGACTGAAAATCCTTTTTCCCTGCGAGCGCCGGCATATCATTCTTGCCATCGGGCGTCGGCTTTTCCTGCGCAACTTGCTGGTTTTGGGCTGCAAAATTAGTCGTCTTATCCGGGATGTTTTCCGGCGCGTCTGGATTCGTCTCCACGAACTTATTCGGCGGCGGTGGTTTTACTGTCGGCTTGATAAACGTGTCCGGAGCCAACTCGATGCTGAACGGCTGGGGCGACGCCTGCGGCCGATGGGCCGCAGCCGTGAGCGGGTCGACCCGAAACAAATACGGCGAAACCAGCCACAGCAGCAGGTAAAATAGAATCACCCCGCTCACCCCGACCAGCGTCGACCGCGACTCCGGGTCAGCCCACGTGCGCACAACAAAACGTCGCAGCGAGGCGGCCAGAGAGGGTGTGGTGATGGACTGACTCATTCAGGTGGGTGACGTGCGTAGACCGGCAAGGTCATGGCAGGAGACCACAACGCGTCAAAATTTGTTTCGTGGTTTCCACCGGTAGCCCGATAATATTTGTCAACGACCCCCGATACTCCGCACCCAGTAGCTCCCGGTGTTCCTGGATCGCGTAGCCGCCAGCCTTGTCGAGGGTGTGCACACGCGCGAGGTAGTCTTCAATCACGGTCTCATCGAAAGCTTTGAAGGTCACGTCGCTCGCCACCCCTTCATCGATCCGCAGTCCGTCGCTCGCGCGGCGCAACGCCAACCCCGTAAACACCGTGTGCGTCCGTCCACTCAGCCGTCGCAACATCGCTCGCGCCTCCGCCCCATCACCCGGTTTATTAAGCGCCACTCCCTCGATAAACACCGTCGTGTCCGCTCCCAACACCAGCGCATTCGGATGACGCGCCGACACCCACTCCGCCTTCAAGGCCGCGTTATGCGCCACCATCACTCGCGGGTCGGTCGAGGCGTCTTCATGCTCGGTCACGTCCGCCACCACGATTTCGAAGGGCACGCCGAGTTGCCCCAGCAGTTCCCGCCGACGCGGCGAAGCCGAGGCCAAAATCAATCGTGCGTCCCCTTTGGCGCCGGTCATTGGGCTTTTTCCGCCAGTACCGCGCGCACGTCGCCCTTCGCGCGGGCCAACTCCACGCGACTCAAGTTGTATTGGTAGACGGCTTCGAGGAAGTTGTCCGCCGCGACGGCCAACTGCGTCTGCGCTTCGATGATTTCACGGTTGTCGGCGACGCCCTCATTGTACCGCGAGCGCGCGAGCCGGAGTTGCTCCTCAGCGAGGCGCGCGTTTTTTTCCGCGACGGTGATCTGCGCGAAACGCGATGACGCGTCCTGCCGTGCCAATCGCAGCTCGGAGGAGATCTGCAGCTCGAGGGAATTGAGACGCGCCTGTTGCACCCGCTGGCGGGAGAGCGCGGCGCCGCGATTCGCGCCGGCGCGCCATCCGTCAAAGATCGGCACCGTCACCGTCGCGCCAAACGTCCAGACTTTGCGGTGTCCGTCGTCGTCGATGTTCGCGGCCGCGTGTCCGAAGTCACCCGCCAGCCCCAGCGTAGGCAACCGTTCAAACATCGTCGTGCGCACCTCGAGGCGCGACTGCTCCAGCGCTTTCTGCGTCCGCAGCCAGTCCGCGCGTTGCTCAAAGGTCGTGCGGCCTTCACCCAGCATTCCGAGACTGGCATCCACGCGCGCCAGCGGAAAATCAACCAACACCAAGGGTGCCCCCGGATCCAGGCTGAGGAGCCGCTTGAAGCCCAAATCGCTCTGCATCACGGAGGTCACCTGTTGCAATCGCGCCTGCTCCGCCTGCGCCAGTTGCGCCTCGGCCCGCGTGACATCGATCTGCGTCGCGACCCCCGCATTGAGCTGGTTGCGCGCCAGCTCGTACAGCGCACGTGCGCGCGTGATGTTGGCATCGAGCACATCGAGCCGACGCAAGTTCCGCAGATGCCCGAAATAAGCCTGCGCCACCCCCGTCAACGCCGTCTGCACAGTAGCGAGCACGTCGATCTTGGCGACTTCAGCGCCCACGCGCACTGCCTGGCCGGCGGAAAGTAACTGGGGATTTAACACCGCATACGTGCCGCCGATGCGCCCGTCATAGCGGTTTGATGGCCGGGTCTCACTGAGTGCGCCCGTTGTGCTCAGAATCGTCAGATTGCGCGAACGGCGCTGCGTCCCCGTGACGTTGACCACGGGCAACGTGCCCGCGCGCGCCAGGTTGGCCTGCTCGAATGCCTGGGCGGCCACCTCGCGGCTGATCAGTACGCTACTGCTCACGCCTTCGGCAGAGGCCAAGGCCTGCTCCAGTGTCAGCGTCGTCCGTTCAGCCGCGCCCGTCGCGTTCAGGCCAACCAAAAACAAGAAGACCGAAAAAAAGCGTCGATTGGGCATAAGGCGAATGAAGGGAGAGATACGCAGCAAATCGTCCGCTTGACGTGCAGCGCAAGCCCGACGTTGCGAGTTGACGTTGCGAGTTGTCAGTCGGCGAAAAGCCTCCCACGTTCCCGCTCCTCTCATTTTCATGCGCCTCGGTCTCGCTCAGCTCAATCCCACCGTCGGCGATCTCGCCGGCAATCGCCGCAAAATTCTCGATGCTTACACCGCGCTCGTCGCGCAGGGCGCCGAGCTCGTCGTCTTCCCCGAACTCGCCGTCTGCGGTTACCCGCCCCGCGACCTATTGTTCAAACGCCGCTTCGTCCCCGATGTCGCCGAAACCCTCGCCCAGATCGCCGCTGCGACCGGCGCCGTTCCCGCCATCGTCGGCACCGTCGAGCTCAACCCCACCGGCCGCGGGCGTCCGTTCTACAACTCCGCTGCGTTCTGCTACCGTGGCGCCGTCGTTGCCATCGGCCGAAAATGTCTCCTGCCCACCTACGATGTTTTCGACGAGGACCGCTACTTCGAGCCCGCCACTTCCCCCACCGTGGTCGATCACGCCGGCATCCGCATCGGCCTCACCATCTGCGAGGATATCTGGACCCACCCCATGATCAGCACGCGGCGCCTCTATTCCGGACGGATGCCCATCGAACAACTCGCCGATCAAAAATGCGACCTCATGGTCAACCTCTCCGCCAGTCCGTGGCATAACGCCAAAGAAGGCGTCCGGCAAAATCTCGTCGTCCCCAAAGCCGCCCGCGCTCTCGGCTGTGCGGTCGTTTACGTTAACGCCATCGGCGGTAACGACGAACTCATCTTCGACGGCCGCAGCCACGTCGTCGACGCCCAGGGCCACGTCACCGCCGGCCTCGCCGCTTTCGCCGAAGAACTCCGCGTCGTCGATGTCTCCCTCGCCCGCAACTCCGTCAGTTCCGCCTCCGCCTCCTCGGCTGCCGCCTCCGTCTCTCAACGCCCAACCCTCAATCCTCCACTCGCTGCCAGCTTCGCTCCCGCAGAACTCAGCGACATCTACCACGCCCTCGTCCTCGGCCTGCGCGATTACGCGCAAAAAAGCGGGTTCAAGCGCGCCCTCATCGCACTCTCCGGCGGCATCGACTCCGCCATCGTCGCCGTGCTCGCCGCCGACGCCTTCGGCCCCGAAAACGTCTTCGGCGTCTCCCTGCCCTCCGCGATCTCCTCGCAACACTCGCGCGACGACGCTCGCCTCCTCGCGGAAAACCTCGGCATCCGTTTCGAGACGATCGCCATCGCCGACGCCGTGGTTGCCGCCGAGACCGCCCTTGGCCCCCTCTTCGCCGGCCGGCCCCCCGACGTGACCGAAGAGAATATCCAAGCCCGCGTTCGCGGTGTCCTGATGATGGCGCTCTCGAACAAGTTCGGCTCTCTCCTCCTCACGACGGGTAACAAAAGTGAAATGGCCGTCGGCTACTGCACGCTCTACGGCGACATGTGCGGCGGCCTCGCCGTGATCAGCGACGTCTTTAAAACCCAAATCTTTGCCTTGGCCCGCTGGATAAATTCCCCCGCCGCACCGGGAGCCGGTCGCGAGATTATCCCGCTCAACACCATCGAAAAGCCCCCGAGCGCCGAACTCCGCCCGGGCCAAGTGGATCAAGACAGCCTCCCGCCCTACGACATCCTCGACGCGATCCTCAAAGGCTACGTGGAAGAAGGCCTCTCCCGTCGCGACCTGATCGCCCAAGGCTTTGCCGAGTCCGTGGTCAACGACGTGGTCCGCAAAGTGGACCTCAACGAATACAAACGAAAGCAAGCCGCCCCCGGTCTCAAAATAACCCCCCTCGCCTTCGGCGTCGGCCGGCGGATTCCGATCGTGCAAAAATACGTGAGCTAAACGTGAGCTGACAATCGGGGCGGTTTCGCGGCCGCGCTGCTGCATAGGTCCATCCCCCTCATATTTTATCACGTGTTTGTCTCCGAAGTATCGCCCCTCGCCGGATCGCGAATTTTCCTTTTCGCGTCCCATCGCTCCACCCAATTTTCCGCCATAGTTTGCCTCCACCTCAAGCCCGTCATGAAGAGCAAGCTGGCCCGCGAGGCCGAGCGCGTCGGTCTCGTGGCTCCATGAACAAGAGAACATCCGCATCGCCGAAGAGCGTTTGAAGCGGCTCGCCGATGGGCCAGTCCCGCACCTACCCGATGGCGGAAGTTAAGCGTGAGCTGGGTCGATCAGTTTAAGGCCGAGGCCTTGCGCGAACTCGAGGGCTTCGACCGCGAGGCGCACCGGCGCAGCGCGCGTTATCTCGTTACGCACATCGCCGGCGACGCAGATCCACGGCGTTTCGATCAGCCCCTGCCCGCTGCTCTTCATGGCGGCCGGTGCGATCGCGTGGGCGACGACCGAGCGATCGCACGCCTTCTCGACGAATGCATCTTTGTGCGCATTGTCCGCGTTGACGACCGCAAGGACGCTTACGATTTCTAACCCATGTCCGCTCTAACCTCCGACACCCTCTTCACTCGCGCCCTCCAGCTCATCCCTGGCGGCGTCAATTCTCCCGTCCGCGCTTTCCGCTCCGTGGGCGGCGCGCCGTTCTTCGTCAAGGCTGCGCGCGGCGCCACGCTCGTCACCGCCGACGACCGTGAACTCATCGACTTCGTCTGCACCTGGGGCCCAGCCATCCACGGCCACAACCACCCGGTCATTAAAGCCGCCATCGCCGCCGCCCTCGAAAACGGGACTTCCTTCGGCACACCCAATCCCTCCGAGGTCGAGATGGCCGAGCTCATTACTCGCTTCGTGCCCTCGATCAAAAAAGTTCGCATGTGCAGCAGCGGCACGGAAGCCACGATGTCGGCCATCCGCCTCGCACGCGGCTTCACCCAGCGCGATAAGATCATCAAATTCGCCGGCTGTTACCACGGCCATTCCGATTCGCTGCTCATCAAAGCCGGTTCCGGCGCGCTCACCCACGGCCACCCCGACAGCGCCGGCGTACCCGCCTCCTTCGCCCGCGAGACCATCGTTCTCCCCTACAACGACACCGCCGCCCTCGACGCCGCGTTCGCCGCCAACCCCGGCCAAATCGCCTGCGTCATTCTCGAGCCCTACTGCGGCAACGTCGGCTTCATCATGCCCGACGTCGGCTACCTCGCCGCCGTTCGCGCCATCACCGCGCGTCACGGCGCGCTCCTCATCTTCGACGAAGTCATGACCGGCTTCCGTCTCCACAAGGCCGGCGTACAAGGTCTCCTCAACGAGGAACTCGCCGCCGCCCACCACGCCGCTGCCGCCTCCGCATCCGGCTCCCCGGGCTCAGCTCTCAACGCCCGACTTCCGTTTGCCCCCGACCTCACCTGCCTCGGAAAAATCATCGGCGGCGGTTTGCCCGTCGGCGCGTTTGGCGGACGCTCCGACATCATGGACCACCTCGCTCCCCTCGGCCCTGTCTACCAAGCCGGCACGCTCAGCGGCAATCCCCTCGCCATGGCCGCCGGCATCGCCGCCCTCCGCCTGCTCGAGGATGACGGCTCTGGCTCATCGCCTTACACCCGCCTCGACCGCCTCGGTCGCCAACTCCGCGATGCCGTCCTCGCTGCCGCGCGCACCAAAGGCATCCCGGCCCAAGTCCCCCAATGCGGCTCCATGTTCAGTATCTTTTTCACGGCAACACCCGTGCGCGACTACGCGACCGCCCTCACCGGCGACGCCAAACTCTTCGCCCGGTTTTTCCACGCCTGCCTCGCGCGCGGCGTCTACCTTGCCCCGAGCGCCTACGAAGCGGGCTTTATCAGCACGGCCCACGAGGGCTCCTCCATCGACCGGGCCTGCGAAATCATGTCGCAAGCCATCGCGGAACTTTGATTGCTTCTTGAGGGACGCACGGCCGTCCCTTTTCTAATTCATGCGCTCTTGTTTTTCTTTTCGTCGACTGCTCCTGCTGTCCGCGCTCTCTGCGTCCTCCCCGTTTCAATTTCTCCACGCCCAACCCACCCAGCCCGCGCCTCGTCAACAACCCTCCGGCACGGCCTCCCTCGCGCTCGACGACGTGAAGCCCGGCCAGCGCGGCGAAGTCTGGACCGTCTTCCGGGGCACCGTCCCCGAGCCTTTTAACGTCGAGGTCACCGGTATCATCCGCAACGCCCTCGGCCTCGGCAAATCGCTCATCGTCTGCGAACTCACGGATGAGCGTGTCCAGAAAATGGGTGCAGTCGCCGGCATGAGCGGGAGCCCGCTCTACATCGACGGCAAACTCGCCGGCGCACTCAGTTATCAAATACAGCGTTTCGAGACGGTCCGCTTCGCCGGCTTCACCCCCGCCGCCGACCTCGTCGAGGTTCGCGAACGCGTCACCGCGTCCACGCCGCCTACGCCCCAGTCGTCCGGCAACGGCTTGTCGCGTTCGTCAGAATCCGCCCCTCCGTCGGCGCTCAATCCTCAGCTTGCACCGCTTGCTTCACCCCACGCTCCAACCCCGCTGGCGCCCGCCTTCACGCTCACCGGCCTGAACCCCGCTGTCGCCGACCTCTTCGCCCCGCGCTTCACGGCCCTCGGGCTCTCCGCGATCGCGTTCGGTGGGAGCACCCAATCCGCCTCTGCCGTCGCCTCGCTCAACGCCCAACCCTCATCCCTCAACTCCGCTCCTGCCTCCGCCTCGCTCTCCCCGGGTTCCGCCGTCGCCGTCGCCCTTGCCACCGGCGATATTACCATCGCCGGCACCGGTACGGTTTCGCGCATCGATGGCAATCGCGTCACCGCGTTCGGCCACCCCATGTTGTCCCTCGGCGAAGTTTCCCTCGCGATGTGCGCCACCGAGATCGTCACCATTCTCCCGTCCTCCATGTCGTCGGTGAAACTGGCCAACACCGGCGCCGTTATCGGCACGATTTCGCAAGACCGTCTCTCCGCCATTTCCGGCACGCTCGGCCCCGGACCCGCCATGACCGACGTCGAGGTGACCGTAAACCCCGTCGGCAGCGCTCCCCGCACGTTGCGTTTCTCCGTCGTCCGCCAGCAGCAACTTACCCCCGTCATCGTCGCCGCCGGCCTCACTCAGGCCATTATGGGTTCCAACGACGCGGGTCTCGCCAACGGCTTCCGCCTTCGCGGCAACATCCTGTTTCCCGCCTCCCAGTCCCTCGCAACCAAGAGTCTCTACGCCGGCCCGCAAGGCTTTGCGCAGGGCCTCAACGAATTCGTGCAGGGCCTCGCCGCGAATCTCCAAAATCCCTACGAGAAAACCTTTCCCGACCGCGTGACCTTCACCGTCGAAGCCCTCGCCGAGAATCCCTTGGTCGTCATCGAACAGTTTCAACTTTCACGCTCGACCGCGCGCGCCGGCGAGATCGTGCAGGCGACGCTCGCTTGGCGCGACTTCCAGGGTGCCACGC
>Ga0209550_10002077_pt1 | contig 19310 bp, 17 predicted proteins | sample LauGreSuBDMM15SN_2_FD_187567 | JGI IMG/M metagenome (GOLD analysis project Ga0209550, IMG submission 187567) | Freshwater lake microbial communities from Lake Michigan, USA - Su13.BD.MM15.SN (SPAdes) (version 5) | ecosystem: Environmental > Aquatic > Freshwater > Lake | place: Lake Michigan...
TTAATGTTGGCTCGTCCAGATAGAACGCTACGAACTGAGATGATCGCAGAGGTCATGCAGTACGGCTATATCAACTCCCCAAACTCAGCTTTCAACGAAATACATCAAGTACCACCAGCAAGTGTGACAACTTGGCGTGATGGCAAAACCTCAACGGCGACATATTGGACTGCCGATTTTGATTCTAAAATAGATATTTCTTATGAAGACGCCCTTGAAGTGACTAAAGAGCTAATTGAGGCAGCAGTATCTCGCCGCCTTATAGCTGAACGCCCACTTGGTTCATTCTTAAGTGGCGGGTATGACTCCACCATTGTGACTGCCTATATGGCCAAGTTGATAAAAGAGAAAGTACAGACTTACTCAATTGGCTTCCATAGTGCAGCGTTTAATGAAGCCCACCATGCAAAACAGGTGGCTAACTTCTTAGGAACCAACCACCATGAAGAGATATTGAGCCCAGATCCTGCCCTAGTTATAGAGAAAATCTCACAGGTTCTAGACCAACCTTTTGCTGACTCATCAATCGTTCCAACCTATCTATTGGCCAAGTTTGCCCGTGAGAATCTCATTGTTGCGCTGGGTGGTGACGGCGGGGATGAAGTATTCGGTGGGTATGACCGCTATTTAGCAACTCCGGTTATGCAAAAAATGAATCAATTTCTAGGTTTAGCCCGCTCAGGGTTATATCTCGCTGGTAAGCAATCATTTGGTAATTCACGAAAGATTAATCGGGTTGGTTCGCAGCTTTCCTCTAAACCCTCTTTGGCAGCCAGATATAGCTCAATACTTTCTCTTACTCAACCTGAGGAACTTTCAGTATTGCTCAATCCAAATTTTCACTCAAAAACTCCAGAAATTTCGTATTTGAGTCAATTCAGTAAAGGAAACATCTCTTCTTTTGATCGGATGATTCGATCTGATTTCTCAGCTTATTTGCCAGGAGACCTGTTAGTAAAAGTAGATACTGCAACAATGGCCAACAGCCTAGAGCTGAGATCTCCCATGCTTGATGTGAACGTCGTGGAGTGGGGTGTATCTTTGCCTCGCAAATACAAGATTAAGGGTTTTGAGACTAAACATATTCTTAAAGATGTTGCCCGTTCACTAGTACCTGCAGAGTTGATTGACAGACCCAAAATGGGTTTCGGAATCCCACGAGCTGAATGGCTACGCACCGGATTGAAAGAAATGCTTGTTGACACCCTCACCGATTCAACGGCCACTCAACGTGGCTGGTTTGAATCATCTGAAGTTAGAATAGTAATTGACATTCATATGGCAGGCGAGGACAGAGATAATCTCTTGTGGCCAATTCTGATGCTTGAACTATGGGCTAGAACTTGGTTGGACTAGGCAAGAGCTTTTTGTAGAGTAATTCATGATCCTGAACCAAGCGTTGTACACCAAAATTTGCCAATGTAAACTCATGAGCCGCAATACCTAGTTGAGCTCGCAGAGCCTTATCACTAACTAGTTTTTCAAGTGCGTCTGCGATTTCCTTAACGTCTAAGCCCGTAATTAGGCCAGTCACATTGTCTAGAACAACCTCAGGCACAGATCCCACATTTGTTGAAACTACAGGAAGTCTGGCCATTCCAGCTTGGATTAAACTAAGTGGCGTTCCTTCGTTATCACTTGTGAGTACAACTATATCGGTTGCTGATAAAACCCGTTCAATATTGCTCTGCCACCCAAGAATCTTGACGGGTAGACCCTGACGCTTAATTCTCTCTCGGCAGGCTTCTAATAATTCACCATCTCCTGCAATAAAGAAATCTAAATCAATTTGGCGTTTCTTAATTTCACCGACAACATCTAGATACCGATCTGGGCGCTTGATTTGTGTTACGCGCCCTATGAACGCACATTGCAATCGCTCGTGGTTTAGTCCAAAAAATAGTTTTGAATCAGTTTTTGAAGGCAAATTTCCTATGACTAAACCGGGTGGCATCAATCCGAATTTTTCCTTGGAACCAATTCCCGCTTCCAATAAATCTTGTCGCACTTTATCTCCCACCGCTAAAAGCTGCTGAGTGATGAGAGCTAAGGATTTTTCTGCAATTACTACAAGCGTTCTCTTAAAAGATCCAAAGTAGCCATTTAGCAAATGACCATGGAAAGTGTGCACTCGAATAGATCTATGGAGTGAGGCTATAGAAGCAATACGTCCCAAGAAACCAGCTTTAGCTGTATGGGTATGAATAATGTGTGGTTTGAATTCACGAATTTCTCTAACCAACGAAAAGAATGCCCTGATGTCTCCCTTTAAACTCACGTGTCTTCCTAAACCTTCAATGCGACTAGCCCTAACATCTGTGGCAACCGTCTCTAAATAGTCAGCTTCATCAACCGCACAAAAGCCGGTAAACAAGCGATGATCAAAATCAACGGAGTTGAATCCCCGCATCAACCCTGAGACTTGAACCGCTGGACCACCCACGTTCATGCGGGCGATAATGCGCATGACCCTTATCGGGCTTTCTTTATCTCGGCTCATTTGCCAATACTCTCTCATGAACCCCTGAATATGCGAAAGACGACTCTAGTTAGCAAGTGAGTACGGTAAGGGACTCTAACAAGTTAGGATTCCAACCGTGAGCGCTCAGGGGAGAAGAATATTGGCCGTTATTGGCCAAGGCTATGTCGGCCTCCCACTAGCTATGGCAGCCGTAGACACTGGGTGGTCTGTTATTGGTATTGATAATTTTGAATCCAAAGTCACCCAAATCAATTCCGGAATAAGCCCAGTTGAAGATATTTCAAATACCCAACTAAGAGCTGCGATAAAAAGTGGGGCATACAGGGCAAGTACCAATTTCTCAGATGCGCTTAAAGCTTCAGTTATAACTATATGTGTCCCGACACCCTTGGATGAAAAGCGTGAACCCGACCTATTATTGTTACAGAAAGCAGCAACAGCAGTAGCACCCTATGTCTCAGACAAAGCCCTAGTTGTAAGTGAGTCGACTTCCTATCCAGGTACCTTACGAGACATCATTATTCCGATTATTGAATCACTTAAACCTAAAGAATCTGTCAATGTTTATTATGCAAGTGCGCCTGAGCGGGTTAATCCCGGAGATGCAGTTTGGAAACAAAAGAACACCCCTCGTTTAGTTGGTGCGATTAATGCCACTTCAAAAATCAAAGCAATCGAGTTTTACGAATCAATTTGTGACGCCACAGTTTCAGTTTCATCGCCTGAAATTGCAGAAGCGGCTAAACTTTTAGAAAATACGTTTCGTTTGATTAATCTTGCTTTGATTAATGAATTCGCTCAACTTTGCGCTTCTGCAGGTATAAATGTGCATGAGGTAATTGATGCTGCTTCTTCAAAACCTTATGGTTTTATGCCGTTTAGACCTGGAATTGGAGTCGGCGGGCACTGTATTCCAGTTGATCCGTTATACCTCACGTGGTGGGCACGTCAAAATGGCAGTAAAGCTGAGTTCGTAGAAACTGCAGACTCAATCATTCATAAAGTACCTATATATGTTGCCCAACGCGCTCTTGCTTTAGTTGATCCTGCAATTGTAAACCCTAAAGTATTACTAGTTGGAGTTGCATATAAACCAGGCGTTAGTGATGTACGCGAGACACCTGCTTTAGAGCTTCGTGATCACTTAATAGCTAAAGGTGCACAAGTTGGTTGGTATGACCCACTAGTAGCCACCTGGGAAGGTTCAAATCCTGTTGACCTAGAATGGAAATTTGACGTTGCCGTTATAGCGATCAATCAACCAGGTATGAATATTCAACACTTATTCAAGCGTGGAGCGCCTATCTTGGACTGCACAAACACAATAAAAGGAAGGGCAGAGGTAATTCAGCTCTAGTTGCTTTTTTGCATTTCTGCGGTGATGTCATTGATGATGGCCGTTAAGTCACGTTTAGGTTGCCAACCCACTAATTCTTTTATCAAATCTATGTTTGGAACTCGCCGCTCCATATCCTCGAACCCACTGCCGTAAGCCTGTTCATAAGGCAAATAAACAATTTCACTATTTGAATTTGTTTCAGTAATAATTTTTTGTGCTAACCCATGAATTGAAATCTCAAAGTTATTACCTATATTAATCACTTTACCTACGGTGTTATCAGAAAACGCGACTGCTATGACAGCATCAATAACATCATAAACATGTGCAAAACATCGTGTTTGATTTCCATCACCATAGATTGTAATCGGTTCACCACCTAAAGCTGATTTAATGAAACGTGGAACAACCATCCCATATGCTCCGAGTTGACGTGGACCTACAGTATTAAAAAATCTAACAATTCTTGTCGGTAACTGCTTCTCAATAAAATAAGCATAAGCCAGAGATTCATCAATAGCTTTAGCCTCACTGTATGACCAACGCAATGTCGTTGGACTCCCTAAGACACGATCGTCACTTTCTTTCAAAGAATCTGAAATATTCTTTCCATAAACTTCGCTACTACTTGTTAAGAAGACAGGGGTCTTTGATTTATCAGCTATTTCAAGCAGAAACTCTGTTCCTCTTATATTTGTTAATAAACTTGATAAAGGATTGTTTACGATATTAAACACACCAACCGCAGCAGCGAGATGGAATATATACTCAACCCCACCTGTCAGCTTTTCTAACAACGGAGCATCAAGAATCGACCCTTCTACCAGGGTAAATGCTTTAGTATCCTGAAGTTTATCTAAATTCGAGGAACTACCCGTTGAGAAATTATCAAGTGCGACAACTTCATGTCCGTCTCTTATCAAACGCTCACACAAATGTGACCCAATAAATCCTGCACCGCCGGTGACTAGAACACGCATAGACGCATCTTAGCCCCTAAATCAGCTCTTCATCTTGATTGATGGTTAATCTGAAAAGTTGATCCGGATTGCGGTAAACCTTTTGTATCTGGGCACTAATTTCATCGACAAGCCTGCTAGCCCCGTCAGAATCCAATAATCCGCGTGCCTGTCTCCTTAATGAATCTCGAAGTTCGGTCGAAGAGATAAGTTCTTCAATTTTATTCTTATTGAATTCCCAACTTCCCGATGATTTTTTAAGACCAACCTGGGCAGCGACTCCAAATTTACCCAACTTTTCATAGTTGTCTTCTTGATTTTTAACGCCACAAATTATTCCAACAGGCATTCCGCTGGCTATGAATTCGAAAGCAGAAGTGCTAGCAGAAGTGAATACGAGGTCTGCTGACTTAGATAAACTCTCTAACGCAGGTCCAATCTTTACTATTTCAAATCTTTGGTCTAGCGGCTCTGAAGTTATCATATTTGTAAAGAGATAAGCCTTAAAATTTAACTCACTTGCGTTTAGCAAAAGTGCAAGTGCAGATACTAATCCTAAAGAATCTGAGCCACCCGATGTCACAATGAGATTCAATACATTCGTATTTCTAGGCACTTTTGAAATTCTTGAGAAGATCTCTTTCCTAAATGGTATGTATTTTGGCCCTGATAAAATTGGAATCTCTTTATCGGTGTACCAATCAGAATCTAACCCAAGATGTAGTCGTAAATTGCTGTGATAATTTGGAGTAACGGGATCTACAATTGTGACGATAAAGTGCCACTTGTCTAAACCCAAAAAGGGGTCTTGTAGTGGGCAAGAGTATGAATCTAAGATCAGTACATCTGTATCACTGTTCGGAGAGAATTGATCTGTATGGTCATATATTCTTGAGAAACCAAGATTTATGATTCTTTGGTTAACCCAATCAAGACCAGTAATTCTGCCAACAAAAACCACCTCTTCTCCACGGAAGATCAATTCTTCTGCTATTGCCGAGGATCGCATCACATGCCCAGACCCAATTATTGGGGAAGCGTCAGCTCGGAACACGTATCTCACGAGAGTTAAGGGTATGCTCTTTTCGGGAGTTAGTATTGAATTTCGAGGTCAGGTGAGGAGGCATAGGGTGGCTCATTTGGAAGGTGCATCAGTGCTCGTAACCGGGGGTACGGGCTCACTTGGAAAATCACTTGTAAGCCGTTTACTCAAAGATTCAAAGGCGCGCCGTATAGTGATTTTTTCCCGAGATGAACTTAAGCAGCAGGATCTTCGAATTCATTTCAAGAATGATTCACGTCTCAGATGGTTTCTTGGTGACATTCGCGACATTGATCGCTTGAGGAGGGCATTTCATGGGGTTGATTTCGTAGTACATGCTGCAGCGCTTAAGCAAGTGGATACTGGTGAGTATAACCCGATGGAATTCATCAAAACTAACGTCTTAGGAAGCCAAAACGTGATCGATGCCTCGATTGATGCTGGGGTTAAACGTGTAGTTGCTCTTTCCACGGATAAAGCTTCATCGCCAATAAATCTCTACGGAGCCACGAAATTAACTGCAGACAAACTCTTTGTGGCTGCAAATAACTATAGCTTCACTTATGGTACAAGTTTTTCTGTTGTCCGATATGGAAATGTGATGGGTAGCAGAGGGTCTGTAATCCCCTTTTTTCAAACACTTGCCGCTCAGGGTAAACCCTTACCAGTAACAGATTTACGAATGACTCGGTTTTGGATCAGTATCGAAGATGCAGTTGATTTTGTCATTGAATCACTTGAAATGATGACCGGTGGGGAACTGTATGTTCCAAGAATTCCAAGTATGAAAATAATTGACTTAGCCCAAGCGGTTTCACCAGATTCAAAGATTGAAGAAATTGGCATGCGCCCGGGTGAAAAACTTCACGAAGAAATGATTTCGGCAGATGACAGTCGGCGAACAGTCATTTTAAAAAATCGATTTGTGGTTACTCCCGTAGTTGCTGAGTGGGGATACAAAATCCCATCTGGCAAAAGCATGCCCGAGGGTCAGGCTTATAGATCCGATACAAATGATCTGTGGATGTCTACCGCTGACATCAAGAAATTTATCGATCAGACTTAATGCCTTATGATTCCTTACGGTCAACACTCAATCAATGATGCCGATATAGAGGCGGTTGTAAAAGCCCTACGCAGTGAGTGGCTCACCACTGGTCCGGTAGTTGAAGAATTTGAGGCAGCTCTCGAAAAAGTTGTCGGTGCGCCGTGTATCGCAGTCAGTTCAGGCACCGCTGCACTGCATTGTGCCTATGCGGCGATAGGATTAAAACCAGGTGACGAAGTTATAACTCCACCCATTACATTTGTTGCAACCCAAGCCACTGCAGTTCTATTTGGTGCAAAAATTGTTTTTGTAGATGTTCAAAAAGATACTGCTAATATCGATCCCCAAGCAGTCGAGGCAGCAATTACCTCAAGAACTAAAGCTATTGTCGCTGTTGATTACGCTGGTCATCCAGCCGACCTAAATGAACTAAGGGCGATTGCAGATAAGCATAAAATATATCTCATAGAAGATGCAGCGCACAGTATTGGTTCAACCTATAGAGCCAGAACTATTGGCTCGATTGCAGACTTAACAACTTTTTCATTCTTCCCAACAAAAAATTTGACAACTGCCGAGGGTGGAGCTGTGGCCTCTATTCATGCAGATCTGCTTTTGAAGGCCAAGCGATTTTCTCGACAAGGTCTTGTTAGGAATCCAGAGGAATTCATTATCAAGGACCAAGGTCCTTGGCATCAAGAAGTTCAAGAGTTTGGTTTAAATTACCGTTTACCAGATGTGCTTTGTGCCCTCGGACTTAGTCAACTAAAGAGGCTTGATGATTTTAAACTTCAGAGAACCAATATTTTTTCAAGATATTCGAAAACTTTGGCAAACATTGAAAGTGTGACGCTACCGACTAAAAGAGATTATGTAGAGCCGAATTGGCATCTATATCCCATCCAGGTAGACCCAAATTATAGGCAGCAAATTTTTGGTAGGATGCGAGAAAAAGGGATAGGTGTCCAAGTAAACTATATTCCCGCGAACTGGCATCCAGCGTTTAAAAATAAAACTAGCAGTATTGGTGCTTACCCACAAGCAGATGCGTTTTATTCAAAGCAAATTTCTTTGCCCATGCATGTTAACTTAACAAAATCTATTCAAGATTATATAGCTGAGACTCTAATTGGGATTCTCAATTCTCTTAAACACTAAAAAGTCTCCCTTGGATTCAATTAGTTTGAAGCCAGAATTTAAGAATAGCATTTGGGAAGTGTTGTTTAACTTGTGTGCTTCCGCATAAAAATCAGTTCCTGGGAATCTTGACTTTGCAAGATCAATTGATAAATTCAAGATTTTTCTCCCGAATCCTTTTCCGCGGAGTAGGGGATTGACCGTAATGCTTATTTCGAAATGTCGGAATATTGGGTCCAAGTCTAAGCGCATAATCCCAACTACTTCATGCCCGATTTCAAAAATCCAGAAGGGTTGATCTGGCAACTGATTAAGTCGTTCATTGAGCCACTTTAAGTGTGGTTCTTTCGAAATAGAGCTTTGCTGGCGGGAAAACTCCTGCACTTCTGGCGCATTACGCCATTCATAAAGCAAGTCAGAGTCATCAATTGATACTTCTCGAATCATTAATTCCACAGTACCTAAAGTATACTTTTTCTATGAGTTTATCTTCCAATGGAGTCAATTTTATCGCAGAAGTTTCAGCCAATCATCTTGGGTCATTGGAACGCGCAAAGAAAATTGTACGAGCCGCCGCTGCCTCCGGTGCGAGCTCCATAAAATTCCAAACATACACAGCAGACACTATGACTCTTGATGTAGATGCGCCCGAGTTCAAAGTAAGTGATGATCATGAACTATGGGGTGGAAGGACTCTCCATAGTTTATATGCAGAAGCACATACCCCTTGGAATTGGCATAAAGAGCTTTTCGATTTGTGTAGAGACCTAAAGGTTGTCCCGTTTAGCTCACCGTTTGATCTAACTGCAGTAGAATTCCTTGAATCTTTAGATGCGCCAATGTATAAAATCGCCTCACTTGAGACCGGTGACCACCGACTCATAAACGCCGTTGCCGAGACTGGGAAACCTTTGATTATTTCAACAGGGGCAACAGAGTGGAAAGAGATTGAAGAATTAGTAGAAGTAGTTGAGAAAACTGGAAATAAGGATTTAACACTTATGGTTTGTACGAGCTCTTACCCTTCGAATCCGATTGATGCGCATTTGAAAAGAATTGAAACATTAAGGACTCGATTTGATGTAAAAGTTGGATTATCTGACCACACTCTTGGAATTGGAGTGAGCATTGCTGCCATTGCACTTGGAGCGACCGCAATTGAAAAACACCTAACACTAAAACGAAGTGATGGTGGTGCTGACAGTGCTTTTTCTATGGAACCTGAAGAATTTGCAATGCTTGTGAAGGAAGGGACATCGGCATCATCTGCTTTAGGAAACACTCAATGGAGCATGCAAGAGTCTGAAAGAGAATCACGGAGACTACGGAGAAGTCTTTACATTGTTGAAGATGTTTCTGCGGGTGATGAAGTTTCTATTCACAATGTGCGGGCTATAAGACCAGGGGGAGGATGTCCACCAAAACTGCAATCCGAATTGATTGGAAAGAAATTCAAATACTCTTTAAAATCTGGTACACCAATGAAATCGGATTTGGTTGAATAAATGAAGTCGATTGCCATAATTCCTGCACGAGGTGGTAGTAAAAGGATCACAAGAAAAAATGTTAAGGATTTTAGAGGCAAACCTGTGATTGCATATGCGATACAAACGGCTATTGAGTCACAGCTATTCGATGAAATATTTGTCTCCACTGACGACCAAGAAATTTCAAAAATAGCACAAGCGTATGGCGCACGGGTACCTTGGTTGAGAGATTTAAAATTAGCTGATGATTTTACAACTACTTCCGAAGTAATCAATGATGCATTGCACCGTATACAAGATTCATTTGGAGAGGTTAAAAATGCTTGTTGCATATACCCTGTGACACCACTTCTGGAGCCGAGTTATTTGGTGGATGGATTGAGAGCACTTGAAACTGGGGAGTGGGACTTTGTGGTCTCAGCAAAGCGAACGCGAGAAAATCCTCAAAAATTTTTCGCCCTGGATTCGAATCTGCGGATAGAGTTGTATTCGCCGGAGTTTGAAACTACCAGAACGCAAGATTTAGAGACTTCCTATCTTGACGCAGCTCAGTTTTACTGGGGGACTCAAAAAGCTTGGCAAAATTCTAAGGGAGTTTTTTCCAGCAAATCCACTATTATTGAGGTACCTGAGTATATGGGGATTGATGTAGATATCGAAGGAGATTGGATCGCTATTGAAAAAGCATTTGATCTGTTAAATTCGAAGAAATCTAAATTTTAGCCACTCAGATAATACACTCATCAAAAAACTGACTTTAGAAATGTACTTTGTTTAGATAAATATTAGAAAACTCTGTAGAAAGTCTGGATTTGCTAAAAATTGTTTAAAGGATCATGAGTTTAACTTGACTTTCAAATTCAGGGATGGCCTTCCGCAAGTCGTCAAAAGTACCAGAACCAAGAATTTTGCCCTCTGACAAATAAATGATTTTGTCTGCTTTTTTAATTGTAGATAATCTATGAGCTATGACTACTACAGTTGAAGTTTCTCGTAGTAATTCTAGCTCACTTGAAATATCTGCTTCGGTCTTTCCGTCTAATGAGCTAGTAGCTTCGTCTAAGACTAAAAAATTAGGTTGTGTAAACATTGCTCTTGCAATTCCTAAACGTTGCCTCTGGCCTCCACTAATCTTTGCCCCTTTTTCTCCGACCGGTGAATCCATCCCATCCGGTAGGTTTAGTACAAAGTCTTCCAAACATGCAATTTTCAAGGCCCGAAGCACTAGTTCATCAGTGGCCTCTGCGGTCGGATATCCTAGTGCCACATTTTCGCGAATCGTACCTGTAATGATTTCAACATCCTGTGGCACATATGCCAGCGCACCTGGCCACTTAGTGATTGCTTCTTGGGGAGAGACACCCGAGATAAGAATCTCACCACTCTTTGCATTAATTATGCCAAGCATTAGGTCAGCCAGAGTAGTTTTTCCTGCACCTGATGAACCCACTATAGCGACAAGCTCTCGAGGGCTAATTGTGATTGACATTTTCGAAATTACGGCAGCAGAACTGTTGGGGTATTCAAAGAGAAGATCTTTAATCTCGCACTCAGGTACAAAATCTGAATGTGCAAGTTCAATTTGATCACTCACAAGAGGATTAGGTGCAGTATTCTCAAGCTCTCTCATCAATGAAAGCGTTGGATTAGCCTGGCCTAAGCTATTGCGAATTGAGATCGAACCCTGCTGAATTCTAAGTATTGCGGGTGCTAATCTGGTTCCTGCTGCTAAGAATACTGCGAGAGTAGAGACTGCATGAGCTGCATCTTCTTGAATGAACTGTAAAGTACCAACAATAATTGCTCCAAGTATAATTACCGCTTCAATTATATACTTACTTATATAGGGCATGAAGCTAACTTCAGCAGAGGCTTGAGCCAAGGTGTATCTAATTTTCTCAAATTCTCGAGAATAATAGTTTCTACGGTTTTTAACTACTGATTCACGGTAGGTTGATAACACCTCAATTATTTTTTCACTACTTAGTATACTCAGACTTGAATTTTTTAGCCCTAATTCTTTTGCTCTGACATTCATAAAGAAGTAAAGAGCAATAGCAAATGTACCAAAAACAGCACATGTACCAAGAGCGGTTATAGGACTTATAATAAAGAGAGCGATTGTCATAATTAAGAGCAGTGATACATCTGCGATTAATACTACGGCTATAGCAAAAACTTGCATTACAATAAGTTCCACACCTCGCGTCACTGCAAAAACCAAATCTTGTGAGGATCTTGATTGAATCTCTAATAGTGACTTAGACAATAACTTTGAAATTAAAGCCGCAGAAATTACAGCTCCACGCCGGCTAAAGAAAAAGAGAATTCTCCTTGTAAAATAGACAGAGAACAAAGTTCTCCCAATAAGAATAGAAACGGCTAGAATTGCAAGTACTGTGACTTGAGATTGGAAAAGCCAATTTGATATGCCAAGAATTTCTAAAATAAAAGAAACTCTCTCGCTGGGCCTACGGGATTGGATTCCATTTACAGATAACACTCCAAGTAACCCAACAATAGCAACAGCCAACAAGTCTAATGCCCCAAGAGTCACCTGGATAATTGAGGCATAGGCAATTTTTTTGCGATCCCGCAAGTTTAGTAGGGAGAACAGTTCCTTAACTGTGCCTTGCTGAAACCAATTGAACCGCTGAGCTTTGTTCCAATTAATCATGGCTCAACCTTACCAAAGTGCTCCAATCAAATTCTGTGCTCAAAAATGAACCAATTTTCCTGACAAAAAGTCATGAGTACTTCTTATACTGGTTTGTACCACAAGCAATCGTCAGAAAAATTAATGATTTTACCAGCACTCTTCCCGAGGCTAGAGCAGAGTATTTGGACAAGGGTGTGGAGTTGGCAGATGGCTCAACTACACCAGGACTACCAATTTTAAGTGGCATCTGACTCTTAGTTGCGCGCAATTGAGGCGCATACACAGTTGTAATCAAACCTCGGTATCATTGCATCGAGTGTCCGAGTAAGAACTGTTTAACTAATGCTTTAGTTCGCGCCAGTATGGTCCAAATCATACTCGAATATTCAATTAAGCCCCCTTTGAGGTTTTGGCACCTAATAATGTGTTTCTCATAATAAACAACATTTAAGTTTTGATCAGCTTGGCCCCCGGGTTCAATGTCAGCAAAAGTATCCTGAACTCTTCTACCAGTGCCACGCTTAAGAATTCTTAGGACAAGATCGAAATCTGCTGCCAGACTGAATTTTTCATTAAAACCATTTAACTCCTTTGCTATGGAAGACTGAAAAATCATTGCTTGGTGGCAACCACCACGGCGATTAAACGCAAAACCAGTTAATGATATTTTTCTAGATTTCCTAAAATCAAATCTCTTAGGATTTTTTCCGTTTATGGTATGGGCCCCGATTACCAAAGATAAACTCGAATCTGTAATTTCCAAAACTGCCTTTTCCAGGACTTTTGGTGAAGCAAATCTGTCGCCAGCATTCATAAACCACAAGTATTTGCCGATACTTTTGTGAATGCCTTCATTCATTGCAGGATAGATGCCAAGTGCGTTTTGATTTATTACGCGTATGTTCACATCATTAATTGCGACAGAGCGGGCAAAATCCAGTGAATCATCTGTAGATGGAGCGACTACGACAATGAGCTCCCAATCCGAGAAAGTTTGATTTTGGAGACTTTCTACAGTTGCCTTTAGCCCAATGGAATGGTTTTTAACCACAGTGATGACTGAAACTATTGGCACGATATTACCTTTCTATTGTCTAACCCAAGCTCACACGTAAGTTTACAGGGTTATACTTCGTTAATGGAGAAGTTGATGATAGTTACAAACTCCCTAACTGGAGGCGGCGCTGAAAGATCTATGAATTTGCTGAGCAATGAGTTCACGAAGCAAGGCTGGGAAGTCCTCGTCGTAACGGCTAATTCAGGACCAGAAGATTTGGTTCGTTTAGTTGGTGAATCATATTGCCTAAATAGAAATAAGCTTGCTAGTCAACAAGTGTTTTCCGTTTTTAAGGCGGTTTGGCGTTTCAATTTCATAGTAAAAAAGTGGAATCCGGATGTAGTAATTTTAAATTGTGATTTCCCTGAGTTGTTAGGAGCGACCACATTTGGGAATTTCTCAATTTTTGTTGTTGAGCACTCATCAAAACCCTGGGGGAAACACCCACTTATGGGTAGAGTTGTACGTAAAGTTTTGAGATATCGAAATTCAATTTGGGTGGGAGTCTCAAATCATCTAACTATTTGGCCCAGAAAGGAAAGTGCAAGCTATACAATAGAAAATCCAATTATAAATATGCGAGACAGTTCAGTGAACTGCTCAAGCCAAATGCTCAAGAGGCTCGTATTTATTGGACGACTTAGCCCAGAAAAAGGGGCTCTCGAATTTCTCAAAATCGTCGAGTCGGCTAATGTAGAAGCTCTAGTTATTGGCGATGGTGCGATGAAGTTGGAGTTGGAGGCGAAGGCATCGCATTTTGAGGCGCGGGCACAGTTCACCGGTCAAGTTTTAGATCCTTGGAATCTGATTTGTGATGGTGATCTGCTTATTGTGCCCTCTAAATTTGAGGGTGATGGGCTTGTAGTGCTAGAGGCGATTAGAGAAGGTGTACCCCTTTTACTATCTGACATACAGGACTTAAGGCGCTTCAATTTTCCAACTACCAACTATTGTGATTCTGTAGCTAGTTTTATCGAGAAAATAGAACGCTACTCCACCCAACTAAACAGCTTAAAAATCGCAGAAGAGGATGCAAGGTTGATTCTAGAAGCCAGAGGTGTACGGGAAATCTGCGATAAGTGGATTAAGATACTCACAATTGTGAAGTAGGAAATTACCCCTTTGGTTACGCTAGAACTTGTAAAGCTAATCTCAAGATAAAGTTAGAATATCGGACTCAGAAAGAACCAAAAATGGAGGATTTGAAATTAAAGGAATCGCCGGAATTATTCATGAGCACAGGAGTTATCTATCTCCTGAAATTTGGGGTGGATTTGGAATATACCCCAATGCTCTACGGCGAGGTTTTTTTGAGGGCAAAGATTTAGAAATGTTAGAATTAATCAAAGATGGTGACCGTATTGCCAGAAAGTTTGAACCGTCTAATATTATCTCGACACCAGACAGGGTAAGAGCCTTTTTAAATCGAAGAAAAAACCTCATCGAAATCCAAAATGCACTTAATAGTTTTGATAGCAGAAAGAAAACAGTCCTGTATCACCATATGAATTCTTTTGTTTTACCACCATCTTGGTTAATTACATTGAGTAAAGAGTTTAACATTCACATGGTGACTTCATTAGTGGATTTACAAGAGTGTTCTTATCCAGATTTTCTTGGCTCAAAAATTGCCGAGCAACGAACAGAAAACTACAAAGTGACGTTAGATTTGGCAAAAGCGATAGTTACGGCTTCGCCATTTTTGGTTGATGATGCGAATAAGTTCTTGCAAATTCCAGAAAATAAGATGTTTATTGCTCCATTAGGTTGGGATCACATTCCACTAATTGAAAAAATCTCTAAGACAAATATTGATGACTTGGTAGATGTATCAAATCCTTTCTATGTATACCCTGCTAAAGCTTGGAGACATAAAGGGCATACTGAACTTATTGAGAGTTTTTCTGATAGTGAAGTTAATGGAGTACTACTTCTTGTTGGTGGGCTTGGCAAACAGAGATATGCATTAGAGAAGTTTATTCGCGAAAAGCGCCAACAAAAGAGAATTAGAGTCCTAGGCTTTCAAAGTGATTTAATGCACTATTCGTTGATTGCTAAAGCCACAGGAATGCTTTTCCCCTCCGTCTATGAAGGTTTTGGCTTACCTTATGTGGAGTCTGCAATATTGAGAACTCCTGTGATCGCTTTTGAAAACCAATCAGTAAATTCAATCTTGGGGAAACGTGCGGCTTTTCTATTCGAGAGTGGAGATTATGGGGCGATGGTTCGAAGCCTTCCTAGTATATTAAACAGCACAATGAGGGAACGAGTGATTACTAATGCATTCAATCAAGTCGTGAATTTAACTTGGGAGAATACGGCCAAAAAGACGGCAAGTATGTACCGATCCATTGTCGAGTAATTGCAGTATATTTCGATTAGACTAGACTAATATTTGTAACTTGTAGGAATTTACGGTTGAGACTCGTAGTAAAGAGAGAATGCCAGAGAGTTGGGTAAATCAAAGTGCGTGAACTTACTAAGTCTATTTTTAGGAGAGTTAGTGATTCACGCTTTATAAATAGATATTTCATTGGTACTGGAATTGATATAGGCGGAGCACCTGATCCACTATCGTTGTATTCAGAATTTTTTCCCCTAATGGAGTCGATTAAAATTTGGGATCTCCCGGATGGAGATGCACAGTTAATGGAATCAGTATCGGATGAAACATTTGATTTTGTTCACAGTTCACATTGTCTAGAACATTTGAATGACCCCTATGTAGGAATTAGAAATTGGTTTCGAATTTTGAAGCCAAATGGCCACCTGATAGTTACTATTCCAGAAGAGGATTTATATGAGCAAGGAATTTTTCCAAGCACCTATAACCACGATCATAAATGGACATTTACGATTAATAAATGGAATAGCTGGTCAGCTAATTCAGTTAATGTGATTGACTTACTACTTTCACTTGGCGCTTTAGCAGATATTAAATTGATTTCACTTGAAGATCGTATGTATCGGTATTCGTTACCTCGTTATGATCAAACATCTACACCAATCACCGAATCAGCCATTGAGTTTATCGTAAGGAAAAAAACTGAAGCAGAAGTTGAAAAGCAAGGACGTCTTCCAGGTATGAGGCAACCGTCGTCGGACCTCAGGAAGTTTTATAATCAATATCAAATTGATTATAAAACGATGAAGGATTCTAATTTTTCAAATAATCCATTTTTAGATGAGGGAGAATTATGAGCGCAGATTTTTTCGATGATTATTTTCGCGAAGCACAAGAAGTATTCACAGCACTACCTTCACTCTCAAATATATTGAGAGATGTATCTGATCTCCTCTACTCAGCAATTCAATCAGAGAAGAAAATATTCTGGATGGGAAATGGGGGTTCAGCTTCAGATGCTCAGCATTTAGCCGCAGAACTTGTAGGTAGATTCGAACTAAATCGTGCTCCAATTGCAAGCATTGCTTTGAATACAGACACTTCTATAATAACTGCCATAGCTAATGATTTTGGCTACGATGAGATTTTTTCTCGCCAGGTGTTAGCTCTTGGATCCGAAGGGGATGTATGTGTTGGAATTTCAACTTCCGGAAAAAGTAAGAACGTTATAAAAGGTTTGCAAGTTGCTCAATCTATTGGGATTAAAACTGTTTCACTAGTCGGTGATAATACTGAATTTCTTTTGGATTGTTCTGATTTTGTAATTTCAGTTCCTTCTAATCGAACATGCCATATCCAAGAATCTCATATTGCTATTGGCCAAGCTTTGTGTGGGCATCTTGAATTACGATTGGAAACTAAACCTTTGTGATTTTGAAATGTTATTCAGAATCAATCAAAAAAGACAAGTCTCTCCTCATTTTGGATCGAGACTCCACGATTATTGTCGATCAGGGGTACATGTGGGACCCAAAAATGCTTGAATTTTTGCCTGGCGCTTTGGAGTCTATTAAATTCGCATCCGAAAACAACTTCAATATTGCAATAGCAACGAATCAGAGCGGAATAGATCGTGGATTATTTTCAATCGAGGACTTTTTGAATTTCACCCAAGCATTAGTCTGGATTGTTAATAAGAATGGTGGAAGAATTGATTGGGTTGCAGCTTGCCCACATTTACCCGAGAGAATATGTGATTGTAGAAAACCAAAACCTGGATTGATTGAGGCACTTTTAAGGAAGTTCGAATGCTCTAAGGAGAATGCTATTTTTTTTGGCAACGCCGAAAGTGACGTTGAAGCCGGGAATTCTGCTGGAGTACATTCCGATATCGCAGTAGGAGGCGATATAAAGGATAAACTACGCAAATGGATGGCTCTAAATGATCACAACTAGGACTCCCCTTAGAGTTTCTTTCGTAGGTGGAGGGACAGATTACAAGTCTTTCTTCTCTCGCACCAACGGGGCCGTTGTTGGCTGCACAATTGATCTTAATGTTTACGTAACATTACTCAAGCTACCAAAGTTTGCCCGAGAAAAATTCCGCTTTACCTACAGGCAAACAGAAAGCGTGAGTGACATAGGTGACATGAAACACCCTGTAGTGCGTGAAATGATGAGAAATTTACATTGGGATATTCCGCTCAATATTGCAACAATGGCAGATGTACCTGGAAACTCAGGTTTAGGCAGTTCATCTGCTTTTACCGTCGGATTATTGTTGGGATTAAAGAAATTAGATTCAAATAAAGATCTAGATCCGGCACGATTGGCTGAGAAGGCTGTCGAAATTGAACGGGTTCTACTTGCAGAGCCCGGGGGGTATCAAGATCAATACCACGCAGCCTTTGGTGGATTCCGGTCATACGAATTCACTAAAACGTCAGTTCACGTGGGTGAGAAATTTATGGACCAATCACAACTCAATGAGCTATCACGTTACTTTACATTGGTAGCAACAGGGAATGCGAGAGATTCAAAGAAATATGCAGAGGTAACTGCCAACGTCGCTAGCATAGATGATGAGTTGATTACACTCGCAGGCTTAGCCAGAGAATTATCTAGGTTCTTAACTTCAGAAGATAACGTGGAAGTCATAGCTTCAACACTTTTTTCATTTATGAATGAAGGTTGGGAAATTAAAAAGCATTTTCATGATTCAATTGCACCAGTAGAAGTCTTGCGTACAATTGATATAGGAAAGAGCAAAGGGGCAATTGCCGCAAAATTATGTGGTGCCGGATCATCAGGATTTCTTCTATTTGGTCACCCCCCAGAAGCTCAAATGGAACTTATGAGCGCTTTTCCGAGCGGATTCTCCTTTCCTGCAGCATTTATTGATCGAGGCAGTCAAATTGTCTTCGCAAGTTAATGTTTGAGGGATTAAACTGAGGGTTATCAAAAATACATACTCATTAAGTTTCACTAGTGTTTTGTTAGGAAGGGCACGTGATGCGGGAGAAATCTAGATCGCTTCGAAAATGGCTGCTCCAGGTTCAGGATGTCCTTATTTCCGCGACATTAGGTGCCGTAGAAAATACTGATTATTCTAATCTCTATATCTTAAATCAATATGCTGGTGTCAAGTTTGGGACACCTATTTTGGGTCGACTTCAACATGGATGGAGTCCTGACGAGCTATCGAGTATGTATTATCAAAATAATTATGTCCAATCATTTGTCTGGAGTCAAAAGGCCGAAGATTGCGCACATGGCAAGGGATGGCGAAATGTTCATGCAATCGGTGCGCCTTGGCTGTATTTAACGGCAATACTTAAAAAAGATGGTTGGAATTCATGTCCGGAGGAGTCCATAGAGTCACGTTCCTTAGAAGAGATCTGGGTTTATGGTTTCCACTCAACTAAGAGAGTCGAATCAGTCGACACAGAACTAGTAGAATTCATTGAATTAGCCATAAAATCAAAAGCAACAAGAAAACAAGTCCTTTTATCTGAGAGTGACTTTCGATGTATTCAAGCCCATTCCAGTGAGATTTTTAAAGAAATTGACATTGTCACTCTCGGAAAAAGACGAGGTAATATCTCATCAAATTCTCACTTATTTAGGTTATATCATTTACTTTCCAATACACAAACAATAGTTACAGATCATCCGACCACTCTTTTACTGTACGGAATAACACTAGGGTGCAGGTTAAGTTGGATTTATAATAGTTCTTTTGATAAAGGTTATGAA
>Ga0209550_10002078_pt1 | contig 19307 bp, 16 predicted proteins | sample LauGreSuBDMM15SN_2_FD_187567 | JGI IMG/M metagenome (GOLD analysis project Ga0209550, IMG submission 187567) | Freshwater lake microbial communities from Lake Michigan, USA - Su13.BD.MM15.SN (SPAdes) (version 5) | ecosystem: Environmental > Aquatic > Freshwater > Lake | place: Lake Michigan...
GTATATATAAATAATGCCGCCAAAAAGCGCAAGTGTTTCCAAGGCGGATTTAACGCGTAGCCTATTCATTCAAATGCAGGGTAATAATCTTGGAATTGTTAATTCGAAAGCAATAATTAATTTTATCAAAGAAAACGCCGAGGATCTCGATTATGAAAAAACCCATGGTATGTTTAAAGATACAATTCTTACGTTTGCGTTAAATAATGATTTAGAACAAGTAGCATTACAAATATTAAAAATCGGAGAGCGGGCGAATATTCGACATATTAATGAATCCGGGGATTACGCGCTTTCAATCGCCTGTAAAAAAGCATACAAACATGCAGCTCTCGCGATTTTGCAAATCGGCGATTCGCCTTGCGAACCCGACGACGAAGGATATACGCCATTAATGCATTCGTGTGTTAATACAGAAATGATTGATGTAGTGGAACGTATTATCAAAGGTAAAACGGAATGTGATATTGGTTATGTGAATAAACACGGAGAAAGTGCTCTTTCGCTAACATTACAAGTGGGAAACCCCGAAGCGCTAATATTATTACTGAATTCCGGGGAATCGAATCCAGGAATTATGGATACGACGCATAAAAACGTAACATTATTTGAAAAAATGTTATTTGAAGAGGATATAAAATCCGCCAAGCTTATCTTGGAAAAAACTGGTTTACAGTGTAATCCGTTACACACCATTAATACTTTCGGATCAACGGCTTTGATGTTGGCTATTCCAAGATATACAGATGATAATATTGGCGATTATATTGATATAATTCGCGCGCTACTTCGATTTGCCGAAGAAACGGATAATAAAACCTATGTGGATTTACAAAGCACAGAAGGATATTGCGCGTTTGATATAATATTCGAATACGCCGAACAAAATGACGAACCCATTAACTCTCGCGTTGTGAAACTATTCTTGGATTATTATTACAAAAACGATCCGAATAGTCCGATCTTTTTACGAAACGTAGATAATATATGTCAGGATATTGAGTTATACAAGGCACTTAAACGCTTGTATCCGAGTAAGGCTTCTAAAAGGATTATAAAGAATGCATGTAGAGAGTTTGGAAACGCAAAAGCCTCGATTAGAAACGCAACTGTGAAATCGCGGAGCCCAGATATGCAGACGGGACGCCGTATCCGCACGACGCGCTCCACATCAAAAAATCTAGGGCATGCATTTGAGTTATTGGAAGCCATACGCGCTCCTCCCCCTCCTGAAGAAGCCGCTTTCCAAGTAGGTGATCCGCGAGAAAGAGGCGCGAGACAACGTAAGCGCCGAACTATGCGCGGTCACTAGGAATATAAATCGAATGGAATCCCAATCCAAGACTTTGATTCAACGGAATCTCTATAATTCGACTACGATCGAACCTTGACGAGGCTTTATTCAAAGGCACCATCACTAATTTGCCGCCATTCAAATAATCATTCGCAAAACACGTCAAATAATCCGTTCCATCGTTACCCGGAATGATTGCAGGTTCGCCGCAAAACGCGAGATTATCAAAGAACATGATATCTTGTATTTCCAAGCCTTTACATATAACAAATCCATTTATTGTTTTGTTATTTATGTTTCTCAAAATAACGTTCCCGTTACACCATTTCACTGGGAAATCCAGATTAAAGAGTTCCAAATAATCGGAGGTTACGATCGACGTCGCATTCGTGGTTTTATCGACGACTAACTTGCGATATTTTCCGACAATATCAATCTTGGAAAAGTCGAGTTGTTCATATATCGGAGCACAGATCTCGATATGTGTGGAATTTTCCTGAAAGTCTCCATAATGGAAAATATAAAACCCTTGATCAAATCTATATTTCCAAGATTGCGTCTCCGAAAAAACGCGTAAAAACGTGGGCTTATTGGAATCAAATTTCACCGGAATATTTGTCAAGGAAGGCTTCATTATAAATGGGCTATCCAATAGAATGACTTGATCGGTGGGCGTATATAAAAAATCATGAACCACGGGCATATATTCCGTATTTATTTCCAAGGTGGTCAAGGCATTAAAATCTTGGTCCAACCGTTTGAATACTATGCGTTTATTAAGTATATGATAATCGATAGTTTCAATAGTTCCACGATCGGACGTCTTGGAATGCGCCGAAAAAGAATGTAATCCTTTAATAGGTTGTTTTTTAATAGTTGTAATTGTCTTTTTGGAAAAGTCGAGGTCCAGCAAATATGGATGATCGCGTTCAAACAAAGCATATACACCATTGTCGGTTTTCATAATCGCCGTATTCGCCGAGCCCATCATATTCGGTATTAGACCAAGATTCGTTAAAAACATTTTGAACACGGTCCATAGATAGTGTTTCGGGGACGCACCGTGGGTTTTTTCAAATTCGATCTTTTCTGTTCTTATGTTATGCTTTATAAAAGTTATCTTACCGTCGTCGAAAAACGCGCCTTGGATAACTCCGTCTCCGGTGAATAGATCATATAGTGAGTCGGTTTTTGACACGTCTACATCAGGACCTATTAAACCATAAAACCCTTGGATTTTATGAATAGCCGGAATTGCGGGCTTGGAAAATAAACGAAATAATGCATGTGTATGTTCAATGAACGATATTGAGAAGAACACCGACAACGCGAGTAAGATCCAAGATTTCATAAAACAATATAGTATACGATAATAGCATATTGTTTATTTACATGGTTTACATTTATCAACATTTTCTTCGGCGCTGTGTTTTGGATTTCGTCGCCTTTCCGAACACATAATCGTAAAGTGTGGAGCGTTTGGTTTTCCTAAATGAACTATTTCGACGCGGTTTCGATGATCCGCCGTGCATTTTTCTGCGCACCTGATGTCCAGAGACCCCGCTAGTATACCACTGAAACATGGATTTTGCATCACGAGATCCCTTATAATATTCGAACTTACCTTTATGGAGTTTAAAAAGAGTAGGATAGCCTCCGTCAACCGCGAGCTTTTCGGCAGCATTCGATAAATGCCTTTTATTAAATTGCTCGATCATTCCATCGACGGTTAGACCTTTGGATTTATTATGAGGGGTGTCGCCTATTTCGCGAAATTCGATGCGAACGTTTTTAAAATGACGTCCCATTGAAGCCGCAATGTCGCGCTTCATCTTAGCCCATTCCGGTTTTAGTGCGACACAATGACCACACCAATCCGCAAATATTTTTCCTATAACTAGAACCGGTTTTTTGGGCTTTCCACCAAACGTATCTTCCGGACTTAGCATATTTTCCAAGGACATTATATTATAATATATAGAAATTTATCTAGTTTATAATATATATGGCAAAATCAGATAAGACATTATCATACGTATTATATTTATTTTTATTTCTTTCCTTTTTAGCAGGAATATATGTATGTTTTTCATATGGATTCAAACCCAAACAATCTCCTGCTCCTGCTCCTGCTCCCGCACCTCTCCTCATAAACACGCCCGGTCCGTTGATAATGGCAACGCCTTCATCGAATCCAGTTATCGTCAAAAAAGACACAGTCATTTCTTTAAACACGATGAAAGCTTCATTACAAAGCCCCGCTTCCGCAGCACAAACCCCAGCCACTGATCCCAAGTCTTGTCCAACTTTATTAGTTCGTAAAGGAAATCAACTTTTCATGTATAATCAGAACGCTCCCGAAGAACCGGGTGTTAACCCAGTAATCTTTAATAGTTTAGACGATTATATTTATTATGTAAAGGTTCAGCGTTATAAATATGGTAACAATTGTCCCGTTCTTTATTTACAAGAAGAAAGCGACGCCCAGGGAAATGATGTATATCGCGTCAGACCCGGACCCTTTGATACTCAAGGAGGAACGCAAACTATACCCGGTTTTCCCAACGGAATGGTCCTTCCTCAAATTCCCGTTACATATCCTAGTTTGCCGGTGAACGCGATGACGCCTCCTAATTACATGGCTCAAAATTTGGAAAATATGGGGGGATATTCGATCAATCCTATATCTTCGAATAATGCAACCATGAATACTCTTACCGTTCAGGGACAGACCGTCCCCCCCTATGGACTTCCTGCCGTTATGCCAACGCCTCAAGCTAATGTAACTGGATCTATGCCCACCACATTTCCATCAAATGTTCAAAGTAATGCGTCGTTTAATACAGGATTCAACACAGGAACCGCGCCGGTCGTGCAATATCCTAATCCGAATAGCGGTTTTTATACCGGAAACGCTCCGATGGTCTCGCTCATGTCAACCGGACCTTCAGCATTTAACCAGTCGTCGACACCTACTATGACTACACCTGTTCCTACACTTGTAAATTCTGTTGTGAGCGGCGCGCCTTCCACTATTACACAATACGTGGATTCATCGCGTAAAAATCCCCCCTTTAACGAGGGCGGATACGCCGGGTTCGATCCTAAAAATCAATATACCGGAATATTTACTAATTTAGACGCGGTTCATAATTCCACTCTTTTTGAGAATCCCGGAAATGGGTTGAGTGACAATCCCATGGACCCCAATTGGGGCGGAGTTCGGTTCACGCGCGCCCAAGTGAATTCCGGAAAATACGACGATAATATTGTTACCAAGCCTGTTTATAGCGGTGCTCCCAATGTTATGATGAACCCGAATTCTTTGGTTCCTTTGGTGAAACCGATTCCGAATAATCCGATCATAGCGCAGGATACTAAAATAAAAAAATCATCGCCTGAAAACGCCTAATAAAGCAAATAATCTCGTATATTTTTAACCATCGTTTTGCTGACTTTACGCGCCTTTCCGCTATTATCACATGTGATGGCGTCCAAACAATTCGCGTCGGTCTTCAAAGAGTCTATCAAATGCGATATGGATCGGAAATGTTTCATAATCGCGACGGCAGAAACTGAACTCACGCCCGGTATCTGACATAAGATAATCTCGCCCATGTTTTCCATGGTGACATTATCCTTTTTCACCTTTTTCACCACAGAACAATAGTTAGCGGGATGTGACTCGATAACGGGCTCTTCCTCTTGATTAACAGGCGGAGAGAGCTTGTAATGAGGAATGAGCTTTTTTACCGACATATCACGTTCGAGTTTTTCGGTTAGCGCCATAAGCCATTCCGCGGTCTCTTGCAAACACGACGTGCGAATTACACTGAATCCTTTGAATACACCAAGTGACGTCATCGCAGAAAAAATCGTTCGCTTATCCGCTGGATTACGCAGCTGGGCAAAAACGCCCTCAATGACATAGATAATATTATGCATAGGAATTCCCGAAGAGTGGCGTAATCGATAAGACTGCTCTTCGTATCTCCCGTCTTTTATTGATGATAACAAGTCTTGTAGTGACTTGCGTTCAATGATCAAGATATCCTGATCTTCATTGGACCTGACGATCATATCACCCAACGGCAATACCTGTTTTGTAACTTGTATTTTGTCTGTGGACGGGCATTTATCAAAAAGTGACGCTTCGCGTTCATCAATGATAAGTTTCATTTATTTTCTTAATGTAACTCGTTACGCTTATGTTGTTTTACAAAATTACATAATTTTTAGTAGAAGTACATTTTTAGTAATGTAAAAAATATTGGTTAAATATATAATGAATAATTTTTTATTCGAAACCTCTTCAAAACGACAGCAGGGTAGTTATGCGATGGTAATGCAAAATAATTTTCCAAGTTTTGTAGTCGAGGAGTCCACGGGTAACAAATTCATGGCTGATGAATCCTCGACCAACCGGGCTATAGTTAAAAATCCTACGAGCGGAACCTTTACTTACAGCATTTCTCCCCAAGATTATATAAATAATTTGATAGATACGCAAGTTATTAAACCAACAAAAAAAAAACCGAATATTTTCAAAAACACTATTTTTCCAATAATTAATTTAAATAACACATTTGAACTAAATGCAAAAGTAACAATTAATGGTAATGCAAAACCAGTAGTAATTGAAATAACATGGAAATTATCAAAATCTGACTTTTACAATGACGATCGAAACAATAGCGGGTTACATTTAGTTGTAGGCGACCGTGATAATTTTGCAATAGAGTCAATCGATTCTAGTTTTTTTTCTTTGCCAAAAACGTTTAACAATAATTTTGCTTTTTATAACACTAACAGTTTAGTTATAAGTAAATTTGGAGGAATTCCCTTGAGTCGAAATAATAAAGATTACACACACAATGATGATAATAAAGAACTAGATTTTTATGACAATGTAGGTCAATTTTTTGAATTCGCTGGAAAGATATCTGCAACAGATTCTCCAACTATATGCACCAATACATCGTTTCGATATTTATTTTGTAATCTACCACCATCTGCTATAATAGGTAAAATAAACAACTGGGATACTTCTAATGTTAAGACCATGGCTTTCGCGTTCGCGTTTTCGAATTATAATCAATCACTGGCAAAATGGAAAACATTTAATTGCATTAGTTTTAGTTATATGTTTTTTTTAGCCGATAAATTCAACCAAGATTTATCTACTTGGAATACATCAAATATAATTAATATGAGATACATGTTTTACGGAGCCGATGAATTCAATGGAAATATATCCAACTGGGATACAATTTTCGTTACAAATATGTCTTATATGTTTGCTGGAGCCAACGCCTTCATAAAAGATATAACGGCGTGGAATACGTCAAACGTTGAAAATATGAAGGGGATGTTTATTAGAAATTCTACATTTAATCAAAAGATATCTGAATGGGACACGTCATCCGTTACGGACATGGCTGCTATGTTTAAAGACGCTTCTAGCTTTAATCAAGATATATCCATGTGGGATACATCAAGCGTCACGGTTATGGCTAGTATGTTTGAAAATGCGGTTGCATTTGATAAATATCCAGATATAGCCGCCGAATGGAATTTTTCAAATATTATTCCATACACATATACTGACTCTAATGAAGGCTTGCAGGGCAGTTGGGGATTATATAATTTCATTTATAACACCGGGACGAAAAATACAACAAACGCTGAAGCAAATTTTTCTACGTTTATACAAAATTTGAGCAAAAACACCTCCCTTCCTTACAATAACATAATTATAGCCGCAGACCCAAAAACCGGTACACCCGGATATAATCCCACACCTTACAATACTTACAATATTGATTTAGGTTATACGGGAATTGTAAATAAGATAGATTCAAAAGACGATCCCGGCAATAAGGCATTGGATATATTGATTCAATCGAAGTATATACAACACGTAAAACTTATACAAACCGATATGCCTCCTTCTTCTGACAATAAAGAAAAAACCTTGAACGAAGAAGTTGACGTTACAACTACGTTTGCGTTTGATAAACCCAAAGAATTAGAGAAAAAATATAAAAAATTACAATAATTCTTTTTATACACCTTCGCACATCAGCATTGAATATTCAAGAGTATAGAATGTATTAGTTATTAATTGGACTTATTTTTTACAACCCTATTCAACTCGCGAATTCGAGCGCCGATTGGCTCTTCTTGTATAGACTCAGTGAAATTGACAGGATAAGCTTTGCTATATATATAGAAGAGTGTAAAATCCAACAGCGTCATTGCTCCGAGTCCAAACAATACAAGAACAAGACACTGAGCATTTGTTAAAACAGTTTCCATTGTATCCGTTATTGTTTATTGATTTATCGAGTTGTTCGATAAATCAATTTTTATTTGAAATAGCGGATTCTCATTATGAATTCAAGGTATAAATTATTTACACCCTTGAAGATTTAAAATGGGACGCCATTTGGGCGTCTCATTAGATATTTAAGAGCAACGTTACCGATAAATCAATTAAAAGGCAAACCGCATGTGGCGGTTTGTCCCATTTTACACCTTTTCTCATTCAAAACGCCCACTTTGTGGGCGTAAATGAGTGAAAGGTAACGTTGCCTTTGCGCATTTTCAATGCGAAAAGGTGTAAATGTTCATCGGTTTAAAATTGCTTAGGATTGCCGAAAGGAAGGTGCCAGTATGTCACGTTTGTGGCAGAGCTGCCAATGGGACGCGTGATGTTCGAGAACACCAATGTTGTGTTCCACACTCTGAGAGGGCGGGCGAGGGGAGCAGGGGGACCACCTGGACCGTGGTAAGAAGCAGCAGGGCGACCGATTTGGTAAGGAAATCCAGCCTTCTTGTCTCCGCCTCCTTGGTTGATGTCTGTCAAATAGTTGCTTCCCATAGCGTTGCGATTGGATGAGGTAAAAGGGTTACCTTGGGGCATTTATATTCTATGTATATAAAATAAAATTGATATAAATAGTTAACACGATGACTAAATAACACCGCCCCCTTTGTACAATTCATTTTATTTGATGAATAAAATGAACGTATCTTCCGCACAACTTGACGACGATATTCGAATCGAAAAAAACGCACAAGGCGTCGAGACTTATGTGTTTGATCCGTATAATCCCCTAAATAAACAAATCACGGAATCGGATATTCGCGGGATCCTACAGAAATACGGAATTAATGCACCCATTCATAATTTCGAACTCTATAAGCGCGCGTTTATTAATCGATCGTATTTGAAGCGACCGGATCTAGAAAACACGCAAAATAACATTACGATTGTTCCTAAACCCGACGATTGTCTGCCTCTGTATACAAAATCGAATGAACGTCTCGAATTTGTGGGCGACGGCGTTCTCGAATGTATTACTAAATATTATTTGTACCGTCGATTCCCCAAAGAGAACGAGGGGTTCATGACGGAGAAAAAAATTGCACTTGTAAAGAACGAGTCGATCGGAAAGATGGCGCTTGAAATGGGACTGCATAAATGGGTTGTCTTGTCGAAGCATGCGGAACAAAAACAGACGCGTACGAATCTAAAAAAACTCGGGTGTCTTTTCGAGTCGTTCTTAGGTGCGATTTTCTTGGATTTCAATAAAATTCCGATAAAAGATGAGGCGTCCTGGTTCACCAACGTCTTTATTTGTGGTCCTGGATTCCAGATGGCACAGATCTTTATTGAGACGGTGTTTGAGAAACACGTGGACTGGATTAGCCTTATCAGAAATGACGATAATTATAAGAATATTTTACAGGTGCGAATCCAGAAGGAGTTTAAGACTACCCCGGATTATATGGAAGTGCGCGAACATAACGCGGAGACGGGATATCATATGGGTGTCTACCTATGTTTGGGACAGCCTGTGCATATGGTTTCGGCTTCTCAGGCAATTCCTGTGACAAAATTCGCGAAATTCGCGGATATTCATCAACATATGTCGGTTCATGGTAAAATTTTCGTATTTCTAGGAGAGGGCGTACATAAGATCAAAAAGAAGGCGGAACAAATTGCTTGCGAGGAAGCGCTCAGGGCACTGCGCGAGTTTTAAGATAATAATTCATTTATTCAATTCTATTAATGTTTTCAATCCATTACCGCAACTCTTAGTCTGCTTTTTTACATCATCATTTGATAAATACTTCCATGAAGCATGAATTCCAAAACTTTTTTCGCTATAAACAGTTTCACTAGAAAATAATTTTGCATTTTCAAAATCAGGTTTTAATGGGGCTTCGCAATTATCATCGCTAAAAAAAGCATCCTCGTTTAGTGTCCCACTGTCTTCTCCGTTTAGAATGCATTTACGAATTTTATTCAACATTTTACTTTTTCTCCTTAAGGAAAGACCACCATTTCCTACACCTTGATGCGCCCAAGGAGCACCTGAATAGTCAAACTGTAAGAAATCGTTTATTTTTTCTTTATATTTAGGACATATCATGCTATCTGTCTGAAATATTAAAAATATTTCCGTTGGTATTTTTTTGTAAAATTCTTCCGTGAAAAAAAGTTTATTATAATCCGGTATAGTTAAATTATCTACCTTTAAATTTTCTAAATGAATTCTTTCCTTATAGATAAACAGTTCATTGTTTATAATATTATTTATAAAATTTAAATTATTATTTCCGTGCATAATAATAACATCCCATTCATCCGATAGATTCTCCAAAAAATTTTTAAGAACAAACGATAAAGCCTTATGTTGTCTGGGTTCAATTATTATTGCCGTATATCGATTTGCGTAATTTTCTTTTCCACTAGATAAATATAACATTAATGCCATTACAACAATTAATAATATAATTATTATTTTTATATATCGGAAAAATTTCATAACTAATATAATATATAGCTAATATAATATTAGAAAAGTGCATAAGTGAATAATGCAAATTGAAATGCTTTTATCCCGAGCAAGGAAATATCGTCGAGAGGAAAACTGGAGAAAAATGTAGTGTTTATTGTAGAACACTGGTACATTAAGTATTCTCAAAAACTAGTCAAGTTTCTCTTGTGATCATCGAGCGGAAACTATCCAAACACTTAGAAAGAAGATGAATGCGGTAATTAATCGTGCGGCACAACTAGAATGCGAAGTTATCGAACTCAACGTTCGACATCGGAAAAATATCGCCAAAGGTTTAAAATCTATAATTTATATCAGAATATATTATAGACATGGCAGGACGTATATCTTTAGATGACTTGAAACATAAACCCATGCCAAATAAAAAGCAGAGACTAGGGGTCGATGTTTTTTATGGTGAAAAATCGGACAAAGCGGAATCAAATAAAGCGGAAAAGAAGAAAAAGGTAGAATTAGAGGAAGGGGAAGAACCCGAGGTTCAAGAAAAGCCCGCGCATAGCGTAAAAGTTGTCGATCAACGCGATACTGCGAAAATCGATCGTAAAACTATTATGGACCGTTTAATGTCGAAAAACGCGTTTTCTATTGTTAAACCCCGCGTCCCCGCACAAATGTCGGCGATTGTAGAAGAACCCGACGAAGAACCCTTACCCAAAAAACTTGGGAAAATTGTTTTAGAGCCCGAGGGCGATGAGAAAGAAGCCGAAGGCGATAAGGAATCCGACAAAGAACCTAAGGAAAAAATAGTTGCTATAAAAAAACCGAAACTCAAAGCCGAAGGCGAAGGTGAAAAGGATGCCGAAGAAAGCGATAAAACCGAAGGTGACAAAATAGTAAAGATCAAAAAACCACGTGCGCCCGTGGTGCAGGGTCCTTCTGGTAAAGTCGATATCAATACTGCGAAAATCAACGGAATGTCAGTTATCGATCGTATTCCAAAAACCGGTGCGGTTGTCACGCGCGCTTCACCTTTTTACATGAATAATCGCAAGGCATTCATCGAAAAACTCGGTCCATTGTTCGCGGACTACAAACCCGAAGACGCCGAAAAAGCTACATGCGATCGTGGTCCGTCTACAGATTTCAAACTCATGAACCATCAGCGTGTGGTGCGTGAATATTTAAATGTGTATTCACCTTACCGCGGGCTCCTATTATATCATGGTCTCGGATCTGGAAAGACATGTAGTTCTATTGCCATTGCCGAGGGTCTGAAATCGCATAATCATATCTATGTCATGACCTTGGCGTCATTGAAAATGAACTTTTTCACGGAAATGAAATCGTGCGGCGACGAGCTTTATAAACGTAAACAGTTTTGGGAATTCGTTTCCACGGAAGGTAAGCCCGATGACATAGGCGTTTTATCAAAAGCCCTATCGCTTCCTATCGAATACATTCGTAAACGCAAGGGTGCATGGTTGGTCAACGTTACTAAGGAACCCAATTTCGATGAACTAGCGGACTCCGATCAGAAAGCCGTAGACGAACAAATCGACGCCATGATTCGCTCCAAATACACCGATATTAATTATAATGGTTTGAATCGCGCAAAATTAGATGCACTTACCCACGGTAATTCGCGTAATCCTTTCGATAATTCCACCGTCATTATTGATGAGGCGCATAACTTTGTCAGTCGTATTGTGAATAAAATGGGCGATAAGAAATCAATATCGTATCGTTTATACGAGTATTTGATGAGCGCCACGAATGCGCGAATTGTTTTGTTGTCGGGAACGCCGATTATCAACTATCCCAACGAAATCGGAATCCTCTTCAATATTCTTCGTGGATATATCAAAACATGGATATTTCCTATAAAAATCACGGGCGAAGGCAAAGAGAAACCCAGTCGAGAGAATATTGTCAATTGGTTCGAGCGCGAGGGTTTTAATACCTATGATTATGTTGAATATAGTGGTGATAAAGTCACGATTACACGCAACCCGTTTGGCTTTATCAATGTTATCGGTGGACCTGCTGCCAAAGGAAAGAAGAAAGGTGGAAAAAGCAAGGATAAAAAAAAAATATCCTTGAAAATAAAACCAACTAGTTCCAAGAAGAAGAACACTACGAAAAAAATGGACCCGTTTACAGTAAATCGACATTTGGTCGACGTTAGACCCTTGGATGCGGAATTGGAAGACGAAACTTCGGAAACCTCTGAACTGCGTCGCGAACATATGGGTCCTAATGGAGACGATTTCAAATTGAGGGGCGGTGCATTAAGCGAAGCGAAAAATAGTGACGCCCTTTTGGGAGGCGGTGCATTTGAAGAATACAAGGGCGTTAAATTCGACGCTACGGGTAATATATCCGACGAGGATTTCGTAAAACGTGTCGCACAAATTCTTGGAAGACACGGTATAGAGGTCTCCGAAAAAGCCGTAAAATCGGTCAATCACAAAGCACTCCCCGACGATTCCAAGGCGTTCTTAAGCTTATTCGTTGAATTGGACTCTAATGAAATGAAAAACCAATCCGTATTCCAGCGTCGCATCTTAGGTCTTACATCATATTTCCGAAACGCAAATCCGGAGTTATTGCCATCCTTTGTTCCTTCGAAAAACGATGATGTATATCATTTCGAGCGCGTTGAAATGAGTGACTATCAGTTTGGGTTGTACGAGGAAATACGTTCCATAGAGAGTAAAAAGGAAAAGCAGAATAAGAAGAACAAGGCGAAACAGGAGAAACAGGGCATAGAGAGTCTTTTTAAAATCGCATCCACTTATCGTATTGCTTCGAGAACATGTTGTAATTTTGCCTTTCCCGAAACCATTGATCGTCCTAAAAACAGTAAGGGAGAGTACGGCGTAGGCGAAGAGGATGTAGGCGAGACTGATGAAGACGCTGAGGTTATTAAGAAAAAGAAGGGTGGAGCTAAACTCGACGAGAAAGGAGATGAAGAAGAAGAGAAAGAAGAAAGCGATGAGCTAGAAGAAGCCAATATAAAAGTAGATGAAACCGAGGCTCCTGTTGTTTTAAAGACTATTAAAATTAAGCGCACCAAGGCGAACCAAACGAAAAAAACTCAAGAACCGGAGATTCCTGAAATTGATAAAGAGTCAACTGCGGCTGTTGAAGAATCAGACGAAGATGACAAGAAAGATAAAGATGAATCTGATAAAGACGAATCTGATAAAGACGAATCTGAGTCCGAAGAAGATCAAGACGAAGAGTCCGAAGAAGAAGAATCCAAAGAAGAAGACGAAATATCTAAAAAAGACGATTCTACCTTCGCAGCGCGCGTAAATAACGCCCTCAAAGATCTCAAAAAGGACCAATCAAAATACTTGTCGCCCGAAGGTCTCCGCACTTATAGCCCCAAGTTTTTGCGTATTCTCAAAAATATCCAAGACAAGGACCACCAAGGATTGCATTTGGTATATAGTCAATTCCGCACCTTGGAAGGAATTGGTATTCTGAAGGTCGTGCTAGAAGCCAACGGGTTCGCCGAATTCAAAATCGCAAAAACCGGTGATACCTGGGACATCGTAGATCAACCCGATAGCGAAGGAAAGCCACGATTTGCGCTTTATACTGGAACGGAAACAGCCGAAGAAAAAGAAATCATACGTAATATCTATAACAGCGCATGGTCAACGGTCCCCGCGTCGATAGTTTCCAAGATCAAAGATCAAGGTATTGAGAATAACTTCATGGGCGAGGCAATCAAAATCTTTATGATTACGAGTTCAGGCGCAGAGGGCATTAACTTGAAAAACACGCGTTATGTGCATATTGTCGAGCCCTATTGGCACATGGTGCGCTTGAATCAAGTCATTGGTCGCGCGCGCCGCCTATGTTCCCATCAAGATTTACCCGAGGAACTGCGCACAGTCCAAGTGTTTTTATATTTGGCGGTATTATCAGAGACTCAAGCGAAAGATGAGAAACATATTGAATTAAGATTACGTGATATCAGTAAACTGACGAAAAAATCGGCAACTGGCGGATCGACAGTGAGTCTGTATGATCGTTATTTGAAAATGCTAGATCCGACGCCTGCCGTGGTTACTACTGATCAAATGCTCTTGGAAAATGCGTTGGTAAAGGATCGCGTGAATTCTCAGATTCTACACGCGGTCAAGGAAACAGCCATGGATTGTGCGCTTTATAAAAAAGGCAATGCCGAGGAAAATATGGTATGTTATACGTTTGGAAAGGTGAAATCGAACGCGTTCGGATCGAATCCGGATTTGGACCAAGATATTGCCGCAAAGGACGTCGCGGAAGTCGCAGCGAAAACACTGAAGTTATCGGAGATTACTGTGCAGGGTAAGAAATACGCATTTGATAAGGCTACGAAAGAGCTTTATGATTACGATGATTATGAATCGGGCGAAGTCGAGGCGCCCATTGGAAAATTGGTGAAAGAAGGCACGGGTTTCAAGATCGAATTGGTCTAATTTAGAGTTATTTATATTATTACATTATTGTCTTGGAAAATAATGTAATACTACAATCCGACTGATCTAACTTTCCGTAAAGTTCGTCTTTTCTTCGATCGTTTTGATAACGATTTAGTTTTTCTAGAATTTAATAAACGTCTTGACGTTCTACGAGAAGAACTTCTTGCCACACTAGGTTCTCTATAAATATATTTTATTCTATTTCTATCGGGCAAATGTTCTATTACTTCATAGTATACGCGTCGTTTTGAATTATTATAATTCGAATCTATTATATTCATAATATTTTTAAAGTATTCGTTATCTTGAATAAGAGTATTATCATCATCAAATACTTTTCCATAATCAATTCCCGGTTTAATATTATAAAAAAAATTTTTTCCTAATAAATCCGTTCCTTTTAATAAATTTATAAATCCGACCATTACATCATACGTGGAAATATCTATTATTTTGAATACTCCAAATTTTGATATTTTATAATATTGTAATCCACCGAATGGTCCCGTGATTTGATTGAACGTTTTAAATAATTTGTCGTTCGGTTTTCTAATCCAGTAGAGTCTAGATGTTGACGTAAAATAATCAATTCCTGATTTTGTGAATTCCGGATAAATATTACTTTGACTCAACATTTTAACTAACGTTAATAAATATAAAATTCTAGAAACGTGATTAAACGCTTTATGTAATGAATTGTAACCTTCTAATAAATGATCATCTCCTTCTACTTTTCCTTGTTCCGTTTGTAAATCTATTTTTAATTTACCCTCTTTTACGTAGTCTATAAATAATTTTCTATTTTTATAAGAATTGTAATTTTCTGAAAATAAATTACTACACGTCTGTATATTAACAGAGAGTCCATTTAATAACAATTTGTTATATTTAGGTGCGTTTTTATAACTCGTAGAATAAATTTTTTCTTTAGAAAACTCTAGTATATCATATGCCTTATTGAAATCATTCGCCACAAATTCAAGTATATGATCAACTACGCTTGTATTTTTAAAATATATCTTAATAACAATTTGGATCTTAAACATATTTTCATCTTTAATGCTTATAATGTGCATGTTGTTAATTTTCTCATGTTTATATAATATTAATTTGTTTGGAATTATATATTCGCTGTTTATATCATCTATTGCGATTGATTCATTTATATTTATTTCACTGGATCGGAGTAAACCCATTAACTCATCCATTAACCAATCTGCGTAATGCAAAAAACATGGGTTTAAAGTCTCGTCTAATTTAAATAATTTAATTCTAGCCTGTCCTCCTTCTATTGATGTCGAACGTTTCTCGTCAATGTAAGATTTAATTTTTTTCTCTACTTGTTCATTATCAAATATAGGAAAATATAACTTGACATCAACGTCACCCGTTTTATCTGTAAACTTATGTAAATCTACATAATTATTAAAATTGTTATTTAATAATTCATAAACGCATCCTCCAAATAGTTCATAATGAAAATCATTGCTTTCAATAATTGAAACATTATCAATAATTACTTCACTTTCTATATAGGATTCTTTTTCTTCTGCTTTATTTGCATTAAATGTTAAAGAGTCTTCTTCTGGAATGTATTCCTGTAATGTTACAACAATTGGACCGTTATAAGTATAATCATCCCATCTGATTTGAGGAACTAATTTTATAAAATCGAATAAATATTTGCTCAATATTGTGCTTTCTATTATTCTTTTCTTACTAAATGTATACTTTGGCATATAGATATAGTGTTAAATTATTTTTAGCTGCCGCCTTCTTTTTGTTTTTCCACCACCTAGTCTTTTCGGCATGAGTTGAGGTTCTTCGTTAATAGGAACTACCTTACGATTTCGTTGTGTAAAACGTTTCCACCATTTACGAAAATAACCCTTGGGTGAAGCGTCGACTACTTCTGCCACAGGAACGCTTCTACCACGTGTGTTTGTGACAGAAGAAGGCGATACCTCTTCTGCAATCGGAATACGACGCGGTTTTGATTTTCTACTAAGAGTTACTCTTGATTCTAAAACGGGAATTGCGTCTGCTTCTACTATGCTAATGGTGTTCTTTTTTCCTAATCTAGATCTAGAGATAAATGTATTGGCTCTACTATTGGATCGACTTGTGGATCTTTTTTTTGCTGGCATGGTTATATTATACGCATATAATTTTACTGATAAAATGCAACGGCTTTCTGTGTATTTGAATTATTATTTTGGAATATAATGTAGGATTTAAAACTTTGTGCATTTCGTAAACTTGTGAAATGTGCAAAGTAACCGTTCCATGCCACTTATAACTTCCCGCTATTCAGGGAGCGAGCGTTTTTAACGTGTGAAATGTGCAAGGTATAAAAGTAGGTTGGATCATTATTTGGGGTAATAACCATGACAATTGAAATAATATTCACGTGCCGTCTCATAATCGGTAGCAGAATTTATTTTTCCACAATTTATCTTGATAATTCGATTATCTATTATTGTTTCTAATCTAGCTAATTCAAATATATTATTTCCTTTGGATCCGCTGTGACGAATAGAATCGATTTTCGTCAAAAGAGATTCTAATTCATGTACGTTAGATATTCTCGAGATATGAGCTTTAAATGTTGTTAACCATTCATTGAATTTTGTTTGCATAGATTCTATTTTGTTTTCAGAAAATGTTAAGGTTCGAAAATTTGCAACATCTGTTATTATCGCATCCACCGTTTCACCTCCTCCCGTCTTCTTATTTCTACGTGTGTTTCTTTTACGCGACACCCTTTTCTTAGACTTACGAATTCTGCTTTTGTTCGCCATCTATACAATATACATTTATTTTTTCTACTATACTATAACTATGTCAGATCCATTACATGTCCCTAAACGTTATATTCCAAGGTCGTTGTCTAGACGCGATCTTGGAAAACAGCGCGCCTATTTAAGGAAATCTAGACGATTATATAAGCGTGGCGTCTTTTGGCAACGTCCTGTCGTGAAAACCTTTAAATCCAAGCCTTCTGGACATGTCGCCAACGCCATGAAAAAATACGGCGTGGATTCAGTCAAACCTAACGCTGAACTCGCCAGAAAAACGCGATGTAAACATAGCGCCTTGGAAAAAATCGTCAATAAAGGACGCGGGGCGTATTATTCGAGCGGTTCGCGTCCGAATCAGACCGCGGAATCCTGGGGTTTAGCAAGATTGGCTAGTTCTATTACCGGAGGTCCAGCGTCCAAAATCGATCGTAGCATCTTGGAAGCGGGGTGCGATTCTAGCAGTCCAGCGCTAAGGGTAGCATTAAGAGCAACGTTAAGCACAGCGAAAAGAAGCGGAGGATCACATAAATGGACCGCGAAATATAAAAAAAGTATTAACTGTAAGAGTCCACGGGGATTTTCTCAGAAACAATATTGCAAGTATGGAAGAAAATAACAATATTATAAAATGGAAGAATATATCCAAAACTATCATGACACGAAACCAATAATTGTTTTTGATTTCCCTATTGGAAGTGGTGGAATAGGAGATTGTGTAAATTATTTTACTGTTGCAGCCGGAATATGTATTCACAACGGAATAAAGATTTGTTATCTAAAACATGATATTCCTCTTGAAAAATACATTCTTCTCAAACACGAAAAAATGTATATCACCAAAGATGAAATAAAGGAGTCGCGAATTATATCAAATGCCGAAGAAATATTATCAGGTCTTCCTCAGAATATTTACAATATAACGACCCCAAGAGTCTTTTATAAAAGTTGCGATAAAACGAATAGAGTAGAAGTAAGTGATTTATTTCATTTTTCAAAAGAGACAATACTAAATTCTAATCATCTTCTTTCGGGACGTAACTATTCACCTTATATTTCTATACATTTAAGACTCGGTGACAAATATTTAGAAACCGAAAAAAAGTTTATTCAGTGTTCTAATGATACAAGAGATTACGACGAAGATAAGATATATAAGTTCATTGAAGATAATATAGACAAACATACTATAATGTTTTTTTGTGATAACAAGGAATATAAATTAAAAATTAAAAATAAATACAACGATATTATTATAACAGACTCTGTCATTGGACATAGTAGTTTATACAATACATCTGAACGTCAAGTTTTGGATGCGGTCACTGAATTTTACATAATATCAGAATCGGAAAAAATATACGCAGCGTCTAGTTCTGGATTTTCGAGAATGGCATCTAGATTCAAAAATATTCCACTGCTCTATATATAAATTTTTGTTTTTGCACCGATAAATATTCAAGGATGTAAACCAAAACAATATATTAGAAAATAAAATATAAAAACTCGGTGCGTTTATATTTTACAAATCGGGACACATGAACGAACAGAATAATGTCTTAACCATTAAAACGGTACAAATTCAGCCTATTCGTAATATGATTACGGCGATCAAGGATATTTTGACGGATGCTACGATTACGTATACCAAGGACGGCTTGAAAATCATCAATTTCGATAAGACGCATACCATCTTGGTCAACGTCATTCTGAATGCGCACAAATTCGAGCAATACGTCTGCCATCCCGACAAAATCATCGTATGTGCAAATACTCTGCATTTGTTCAAGGTCATTTCGACCATGTCCAACGACGATACTCTTTCAATGTATATCGAGAAATCGGATTATCACGAGGGTATTGTTTCTCATTTAGGGCTTCAGTACGATAATGGGGATATTAAGCAATGTTATAGCCAGAAGTTGCG
>Ga0209550_10002079_pt1 | contig 19305 bp, 26 predicted proteins | sample LauGreSuBDMM15SN_2_FD_187567 | JGI IMG/M metagenome (GOLD analysis project Ga0209550, IMG submission 187567) | Freshwater lake microbial communities from Lake Michigan, USA - Su13.BD.MM15.SN (SPAdes) (version 5) | ecosystem: Environmental > Aquatic > Freshwater > Lake | place: Lake Michigan...
GCCGAAGTCAAGAAAGCCCTACAAGGGTACCTAGACGATCACGACGACGAAGAAGAAATCAACGACGATGATGATTATGCGGAAGATGAGGAAGAAGAAGATTATTAATTATGTGGTATAACCGCGTAGTATCGAGCCTGGCTGCTATTCCTGATTTTATATCTCATTACGAAAGCGAGCTTGCTGCTGCCAAACGAGATGTCAGAATTGGCGGGTATGTTGAAATCAACATCAAAGAACTGCCGGGCATCACTGAACATCGTTTCAATCAGCTACAAGAGATTGAAGCAGTGCTTAACTATCTCAATATACAGCTACGAAAAATTCGTCGCAGACACTTTCAAAAATACCTAGAAGGTTATGCTCGAGCACTGACCAGTAGAGATGCTGAAAAGTATGTGGACGGCGAAGACGAAGTTATTGATTTTGAAACTGTCATCAACGAAGTAGCATTAATACGCAATAAATGGTTGGGTATCATGAAAGGACTTGAGTCCAAGCAATGGATGAGCGGCCATATTGTTAGACTTAGAACAGCAGGAATGGAAGACGTACAAGTATGACACAATTCAGCAGTCCTGAACTTAGCCATCAACACAGTCTTGAAACTCTCAACGGCCTGTACGAGTACGATGACTTTATGCAAAGTATAACCAATGTAGTTGATATGGGTTGCGGAGCAGGTCATGATCTAGAATGGTGGGCCACAAGAACCACAAGAGACGAGCCAGCCAGACCCCTTAATATCAAATGCCTGGGGGTGGATCAAAAGCCAGAACTAGCAATGGCTCACAAATATCGCAACATAAGATATTCTTCACGCGATTTTGAACAACCATTTCCACCACAAAAAATCAAGTACGATGTGGTATGGAGTCACGATTCATTTCAATATGCAATCAATCCTGTTGCCACACTGTCAAATTGGTGGTCGGCCATGAGCGATGGTGGTATGCTGGCAGTGGTCATACCACAGACCACCAATCTTGAATTTAATGTGCAGGCCTATGATCAGTACGATTATTGCTATTACAATTGGACTATGACTAGCTTGATACACGCTCTTGCAGTATCAGGATTTGATTGCGGCAGCGGATTCTTTAAGAAAAACACCACTGATTGTTGGTTGCATGCTGTAGTTTATAAAAGCAAACACAAACCAATGGATCCCAGATCAACTAGTTGGTATCAATTAAGTGACCTGGATCTACTGCCAGAATCGGCCATGCACTCAGTACAACGTCATGGTCATGTAAGGCAACGAGATTTGCTTTTGCCTTGGCTTGATAAAAGCCTAATGTCAATGGCACAACACTAGGATAATTATGATCGCAGGAAAAATATGGGGGCAGACCGAACTGCTGGAAGCAAATGGCGTGTTAGAATTTCATCGCATTGAAGCCAAGGCCGGCGGTACTTGTAGTAAACACCGGCACAAGTACAAGTGGAATGGATTTTTTGTTGAATCCGGCAGCCTAATTATTCGTGTGTGGAAAAATAACTATGACCTAGTAGATGAAACTGTGTTGACAGCAGGACAATTTACAAAGGTTAGTCCGGGCGAATTTCATCAGTTTGAAGCTGTTGAAGACACAGTGGCTTTTGAGTTGTACTGGGCAGAGTTTGATCACAACGACATTGAACGAGAATCAGTTGGATTTGCCAAGTAGTCTAGCAATAGGTAATCCTGCTGCTATTTCATCCACAGTCCATTCACTGTGAGAAATCTCAATGAGCCATTGATCACGGTCAGGCTTGTTGGGCGTTTCTATCTGTGACAAATCCGAGTTTGCTACAGGTGCAGCTATGCTGTCGGGTCCTACAAATGCAGAGACTCCAGACATGATGGCCTGACTGCCTGGACCACTGTTCCAATTTACCACAGCCCAGGCATGCGTTAGAGTTTTATCAAAGTCGTAATCGTCGTATGTGTTGGGCACATGCCAGGGTCGATCCACTATGCATCCGGGCAGTACCACTACTTCTTGTCTGGGATGGCCGCGTATCACTATTGAACGATCAGTATGCTGCCTCAGCGTACCAACTGTTTGTTTCAACCAGGCTTCTGTGGACGGTTGACCTGCCCACTGTTCGCTGTCGTATCGTTGTACAGCTATCACAACATCATCACCAGTGGCTCGCCAGGGATTTAGTTTTAGATTTAACTGCCGAGGTCTGGCAGGGTCAAGATCCTGTTTACTATAGGATTGATTACCGGTTCCATTGATGCCCACTTTCCAAGTATGGCCTCGCTGCAGCATGCCTACCTCCAACACAATAACTGGCTTGCCTGCAGATCTAAACGCTTGCCAAACAGCTTGATTTTGCCGCATGCGACCGGACCAGACCACACTCCATATTACAGCAACATCGGCAGTCATGTCATGACTGCTATGTCTCAGACCCAGTTGATCAAGACCATGTTGAACAGCAGCAAACACCGGCTGACTGTTTAGGGCACCAAACTTGTCGAATAATCCAAATCGCATGTAATCAAATACTCAAACACATATTTAACATATCAAAATTAACCACAAGATAAATTTAATCAAACATGAAAATTATTTACATGTAACCAAGTTCTACTAAGTAGATAAACTGTGACTACAACACACAAAGGAATACTGTATGAAAGCTGGAAAAATTTGGGGACAAACAGAATTACTGGAAGCAAATGGTGTTTTAGAATTTCACAGAATTCAAGCTGTGGCTGGTGGTACATGTAGCAAACACAAACATCTGTTCAAGTGGAACGGATTTTATGTGGAATCTGGCCGGTTACTGATTCGCGTGTGGAAAAAAGGTTATGATCTGGTGGATGAGACTGTGCTGACTGCCGGCGAATACACCAAAGTAGCACCGGGTGAATATCATCAATTTGAAGCAGTAGAAGATACAGTTGCATTTGAATTGTATTGGGCTGAGTTTGATCATGATGACATTGAAAGAGAAACTGTGGGCAAAATAAAACAATGACATACAAAATTTTTATTGGATGGGATCCTCGAGAAGCCGAAGCAGCAGAAGTGTGCAAACACAGCATACTGAAACATGCATCTGCTCCGGTAGAAATTTCTTTTTTAAAACAAAGTGAACTGCGTGCCCAACAGGTATACACCAGAGAGATAGATGCAGATAGTAGCACAGAATTTACATTTACTAGATTTTTAGTGCCATACCTGTGCCAATATCAAGGGCATGCATTGTTTGTTGATTGCGATTTTTTGTTCGAACATGATGTGGTAGAGTTATTTCAACAGTATCAAAATTCCAATCACAGTGTTAGTGTGGTGCGGCATGATAACTATGCTCCCAAGTCAAGCATCAAGATGGATGGAAAAGTACAACATCAGTATCCCAAGAAAAACTGGTCCAGTCTCATGCTGTTCAATTGTGAACATCCAGAATCACAATCCCTAACTGCTCATGTAGTCAATACGCAAACTGCACAATTTTTACATAGATTTGATTGGAGCACCACTGTTGGTTCAATTGATAAATCCTGGAATTGGCTGGTAAACTGGTATCACGAACCTGAGGACGGCAAACCCAAGGCCATACATTATACCGAGGGCGGACCTTGGTTCTCGGATCATGTCAAAACTGAATACGGAGCACAGTGGACACATGCTCTTAGAGAATATAAAGGCCAGGATAGTCCACCTCCACCTCCACCTCCACCTCCACCTCATGTGTTTGATCAAGTGCCTGCTGAAATTGCTGCATTGTTCAAGGATATATTGAAATATCGTGTCGATCCTTTGGGGGAAATTTACAAGGTCACATTGAACAACTTGATAGATCAATTAAAAACGCTGGACAACCGGGCAGTTGTTGCCATAGGCTCAAACGCAGCAGACAATAAATTTGAAAGGAAAGGACTTATGTTTGATCCATATTTACAGAGTTTCACCCTGGGTTCAGGCGGACAAATATCGCAATGGGAAAAGCACAGAAAAAGCACAACCCCGGCTGTGTTTAGAGGAGTTACCAAACGTAAAGAAATGGAAATTTGTTACCAAGAACAAAGAGATTTTTATTACATTGACACTGGTTATTTTGGAAACGGACGCAAAAAAATTTACCACAGAATCACAAAAAATGCCTTGCAAAATCTTGGACCCATAATTGATAGACCCGGTGATAGATTTGAAACAACCGGAGTACAACTCAAGAAGTTTAGACCTGGTACTAACATATTGTTGGCACCTCCCAGCCAAAAATTGTTGAACATTTTCAACATTGATCTTGAAGAATGGATTGCAACAACACAAGAACAAATTAAACAACACACAGATCGTCCAATAGTGATAAGAACCAAACAAGGCCGAGCTGCCAGAGTCAACGACAACACTATGGAAATGGCCTTGAGCCAAGATGTACATTGTTTGGTTACGTTTAGCAGTATTGCAGCCGGTGAAGCCTTGCTGTTGGGCAAACCTGCCATTACTCTGGGACCAAACGCAGCCGCAGCACTGTGTAGTAACAGTGTGAGTGAAATAGAATCTTTAATGATACCAACGTTGGATCAAGTACATGCGTGGGCCAGACACATTGCCTATTGTCAATTTACCGAAGCAGAAATGCGAGATGGTACAGCCTGGCGAATATTGAATGAAAACTCCTGATGTTGTTGTTTATCTTAGTTCGTTACAAAAACAAAATCCTGGTAGAAAAGTCGATACCTTGACAGCGTTTGCTGATGGCGCACGATCTCAGGGTGCCACAGTACACATAGAAACACAAAATACATATACTCCTTCAAAGTTGGCCGTAATGTTAGGGTGGGCCAGCCCTCAACAACACACGCCTAATATAAAATTACGAGCACATATAATACAACAGCAACAGCAGTTGGGCAATCACACCATGTGTATTGATGCAAATTGTTTTAAATTTGCAGACCATGACAGTCGGTATCTACGTTACAGTTTAGGTAGTCCTTTCTACGACACTGGCAACTATGCCAATAAAAATTCAGACTCTGCCAGATGGAAGCAATTGTCAAAAGATCTTGGAGTCGGTGTACATGATTGGCGATCAACTGGAAATTACATACTATTACTGATGCAACGAGACGGTGGGTTTACCATGAAGGGCCTGCATCCACTGACCTGGACCGAACAAAAAATAAAACTCATACAGCAACACACCGACATGCCTATTGTGTTACGCCCGCATCCGGGAAAAATAGCCGACCCAACTTGTTTGATACAACCTGGGGTCACAATGAGTGATCCGATCCGGTGCTCGTTATTAAAAGATTTGAAACATGCCGCCGGTGCCTTTGTGTTTAACAGTAGCAGCGGTGTTGCCGCAATACTACACGGAGTTCCGCTGTGGGTAGATGATCCCAGTAGTGTGTGTTGGCAAGTGGCTGATACTGATGCTGGCACAATTCACAATCCTGCAATGCTGGATCGCACACAATGGCTGAATGATTTAAGTGCATGTCACTGGACTGACGAAGAAAGTCGTCAGGGCTTGATCTACAAAAAATTCTTACCTTATCTTGTGTAGTAAGTCTGGACTGTGCTGTGGCAATGCACCAACATTGTCTTTGGTATTTTCTAAACCGGCAGTTCTTGCACGTAACTCGCTTGAACTGTACACATGTGATCTTTTGTGGTAGTGTAATTCTATACTATTGTCCATACACCATTGCTTGCCGGTAAAATCTCTGTCAAGATATTCATCACTAAGGAATCTAATGTGGATGGTTTGGGTTTGCAACATCTGCATCAAATCAAATTCTGTATCGTATACCAAAATTTCATCCACATATCTACAGGCCTGTAACTGCACATATCGTTCGTATGTGCTTTGTACAGGTTTGTTTTTGATACCTGGACGATCAAGTGTGGGATCTGTTTGTAGTGCCACAATCAGATAGTCGCACAATTGTTTTTCCATTTTCAACATGGTTACATGCCCGGCATGTAACAAATCAAAACTGCTACAGTTAAATCCTATCTTCATTTCTTGCCTCATTTAAATTGACATACCGGAATTGGAATCATCTTATGAAGATTTCTTTCTCTAATTTCTTTATAACGGTTTAATCTAACTTTTTCGTCTTGGGTTAGAGTCTTTTCATCACCGTCAAACAGCATACTAGATTCCAATTCCGGATAAGACATGCCTAGTTGATCTTCGTCTGTTCGACCGTCGTCCCACAGCCCGTCGGTTGGGGGCGCATCAATTATTTCTTGTAGCAATCCTAGAAAAGTGCCCAGTTCCCAAACTTCAGTTTTAAGACAATCACCAATGGGACTGATATCCACACCACCGTCTCCGTACTTGGTAAAGAATCCCACTCCGAAGTCTTCGACTTTGTTACCAGTACCTACTACTATTCCGCCTTCGGTTTGTGCTACCTGATAAAGAGTCATCATCCGTAGCCTGGCCCTGCTATTAGCTAATGCCAATAAATTTGCATCTAGCCATAAGTTTTCAAATGCCTTCCAGGATTTGTTTAGATCAATAGTTACATGTTTGATATTTTGATATTTTTCTTCTAACCATTGTCCGTGCTTAATACTCAAACTATGAGTAGATTTATTTTGTTTAATAGGCATACTTACTACTATTGTTTTAATACCAGTTTCGGCGCATAGTGTACTAACAACAGACGAATCAATTCCGCCAGATACTCCAACTACTAGAGTTGTTATTTTATTTTTTTTAGTGTAGTCTTTGATCCATTTGGTGATAAACCTTGCTCGATCTTTTACTTTCATACATTGTCCTTATAGATAGCGGTTCTGTACCAATCGTTAATGGAGTTCTCGGTATCCCTAAACCACCAATACAAATCAGGACCTGACCAATTACTAAATTGTTCTATATACCAATCTACAGTTCTATACATATTAACATGGGTGTTATCATATATACGTTTCTTACTCTTAGGTATAGCACTATGTATTCCGATAAAAACAAATTTAGTTGCATAGTTCATAAACTTATCTTTGATCCAAGAGATATCAGCATCTGGAATACTGCCGAGGACTTGTGTACAAATAACAGCATCAAATTTTTGTCCAACAGGTTCTATGTTAAATTCCTCCACGCATGGATCAAATTTATAAACTGATTTGGCATTTATTCGTGTTTGAAATGTCATGGGTTCTGTACTCACACCTGGCGACGCAAAGTGTAACACATAAGAATTCAGTGTGGAGTATTGTTCTCCCTTGCCACACCCATAGTCTAATACTGTTTGAGCATGGTAGCGATCCATAAGAGTCCGTATCTGATTGTGATAATTTTTGCTATCGTTGCCGGCCCAGTTTTTAGGATTGCTTTTTTGGAACTGTTGACCAAGTTCCACGCTGGTGGTATAATATTTACTTGGCTGATTCATTGCGTTCCTATGAAATGTTTGATTGGATCAATTAGTTCCGTTTTCAATCCGTTATAGATTCTTTGCTGATTGTAAAACAAAGAATGATTATGCTCAATACGATTCAACGTTTCATTGTTGTATGGACACTTTTCGTAGTTGGATACGTTATTGAGTATGAGTGATATTTTCTTTTGTAGATCAGATTCGTCATCATAACTTTCGTCAAACAAGTTGTCGTATGTGGCAAATCCTTGTGATTTAAGATAAGTTAATATTCCTGTCTTGCCTAGCACCATAAAAGGATGCCTAAAGCCGACGGGTTTGTAAATTTTTTCTGTTAAAAACACAGTCGCCCAGTCCCATGATCTTGCAGATTCGAGCACTATAGAAAAACAAGTAGAATCATACCAGTCAGGATTTGATTGTCGATGCCATGCTAGTCCCGGAATAGGGTCGTCCATTGGTAACACAATACCGTTCTGTGTACAACTATACAAAGCTTCAGATTCTAACCAGGGAGCAGCAGCTTCTAAAAACTCAAGTCGCCAAGATCTTGCATGCCCTACTGGACAAAGTATTTTCTTTGCATAAGTTCGCCTAGGCACATATTCATGATACCCATATTGTTGCCAATGAAGACTTTCATTATACCAGAAAAAATTAGGAATAAAAACAATTCCCTCCACTGGTTCTGCATGATAGCTCCCATAGAGATAAAAATGATTTGGATTTTTTAATCTGGCATGTAATTTTCCGTATTTTCCAGAAAAACTTTCCCAGGTAACATCCACAATCAGCCGTTTATCATCAAATTTTTTTCTATGTTCTTCCAACAAATATTGCCTCGCACCCATGACAAACACAGTATCTTTATCGTAGGTTTTATCATGATCGTAATGCTCAATAACAAAGTTATCATTGATTATTTGCTGAAACCATTCTGAATGGAAAAACGATTCCGACTGATATGGCGAAAGATATATGACTAATTTTTCTTTCTTTGTCATTTTTCTTTCTTTGTCGTTAGGTACCAGGGCATGGCGTCTGGCATTTTTTTGTGCCCAAACTTTTTCATATCTTCGATGATATAATCATATCCTACTTGCCACGGATCAAAATTATCTGGTAATTGTTTTCTAATTAGATAGACTTGAGACATGACATTATACGCCCTATCTTGTGTGTTCAATATTGATCGAAACAACTTTGTGCCACACGTCCGTTTTAAAGACCTGGCTGATTCTATGTTTTGATATATTTCTTTTTTATTTTTTAATACATTCTTATTGACAACAACAACAAAATCTTGGACCCAGGGCTTTTCACTAATATATTCTTTGGTATATGTATGTCCGATATAGTCTTTCCAGTTGCATCCGATAAAAGATGCATCTTGCATACCATCAACAACTAATTTTACTTCTTTAACTATGGCATCCATTGCGCTATCGGTAAACCAAAGGTCGCTTCTAAACTTCACAATGATATTCTCGTTAATCTGTTCTACACCCTCTAAGAAATCAAAAATTTGTATACCGCCACTTTGTTGCCACGGACTGGGACTGTGTTGGCCAATTTCTCTAGTAAAATCATACTTAACAACAGGTGCTATTTTTTCTAATTCAGTCAGTAGAACCTGATGATTTGCATGACTCATGGATACATATCGACGGTGCCCTATATACATTACTGCAATCATAAAAAATCTCTGAGATTGTCGTAATCACGTTTGATATTTATAGCCACTGCCCTGGGGTAAGGATTAGCCTCATTATAGTCGTTAATTAAAATACGTTTGGCATTGGATAGCCCCGACAGTAATTTAAAATTAACGAATCCTAATTCAGTTAACATTTTTTCTGTAATGTCATGCTGCTGAGCAGGTCGAGCTGTTGTAAAAACAACTTCACTGCCTGTTGCTATTAATTTTTTAATTGCTGATATATTTTGTTCTAATACTACTGGTTTGGATCCTATTTCTGTTCTAGATTGTGCTTTGATAATAGTTCCATCTATGTCACAAAAAATTACAGCCTTGTTGTTGTACTCAAACCAGTCCTCAGCAGTGCCCACATCAACATAATTATATACTGTACTTTCTTTAAAAATAACTCCTGAATTTAAACATTCCTCAATAACATGACTAACAAATATTTCCTTAACATAAGCATTTTGTAATTTATCAAATGCAGATATAAACAAATCAGCAGATTCAAATTTGTAACCGCCCACACAAAACTTATCTGACACCACTTGTTTTTCAATAATGCTGGTAATGATCCCTTGATCATTAGACACTACGAAACTTTTAGACGCTAATCTTTTTAGTATTTCGTGATCTTTTATATTGGAAACACAAACATAATTTCCTTCTTGATAGTCATGACCAAAGAAACTGTCACAGTCCTTGATTAGAAATTCTTCAGTAGTTAATCCTGTATGTTTTAAAATTTGATAAACAGTATCAGCGGGTCCGGTTGTTTGTGTTTCTAGTACTACTACTTGTATAGAATCCCCATATTCGCTTTTGATGTATTCAGCAGTATTGTATGTGTCGTTGTGCTCTTTCAAAATACCAATGGTAATGTTATATTTGCCGATAAAAGACTCCAAAGATCGCTCAAACATCATCCGGCCCTGAAAATCGGACAAAGTATATTTTGGCCGCATGTTGGGAAATCTTGTTGACAATCCGGCTGCTGGCATTATTATTTCCATAACGATCTAATTCCTTCTAATAAAAAATTTCTCTCAAGTGTACCAGGTTGACTGTGTCGATACACTCTCAACAACATTAGAATCAACAAGTAGTCATTGTTTGCTATTGGATACTGTTGCAATATTTTTTGCTGTATATGTTTTGTTTTGACATTTAGCATGGCATTGTTTTTTCTAGTAAACCAACCCAGTTCTAAATCCTGTCTTAATTTTGCAATATCAAATATGTATGAATCGTACTCTATTGTTGCACAATCTATTAGAAAAAATCCTCTATCCGCGGTCCAGATAATGTTCTCTAGTGTTAGATCTCCATGATAGTTTGAACTAGGCAATTGCCGGGGCAATCGATACAACAGTTGTTCGCAAGTGAATGGCAGTTCATCAAAGTTGATTTCTTGTAATTTTTTGATATAGATTTCTGTATAATCTTTGTTCATTGAGATAGTAGAAAATTTCTCTAGTATGCACAACAAAAACTCCAGCAACTTTTCGTAATTGTTTGTTCTAAGATACGATTTTATATCAAGCCCGTGCAAATATTCCATGTCAATCATTTTTTCCGAAACGGTATACAATTGGGGCAGTGGATAATCCTTACACAATACTTGCATACGCTCTAGGTTCCTTGACACATCTCCGGTCTTGCGTACAAAAAGTTTATCGTGTTTCTGCATCAACAATATTTGATTCCCAGAAAACCCGTGAAATTCTTTAACCACTTTGGCAGCCATGTTATTTGTATGCAACAACTCGACTATCCGCTAATGTTTTTTGATATCTAGGAGATTCAATTATTGTTTTACTATATCCATGTTCTTGGTACAGCAAACACATGCTTTCTTCAGAGTATCCCCACTTGTGCAACATAGATATATCTTTGTATCTATCTATGTTTCCGTATATGCCAGCGACTGCTCTTTTTTGAATTTTGTTATTGGTTGAATAGATACTACTGGGATCGTTCACAATGAATTGACACAGTTTTAATAAATCTGGCCATTCAGTGGCCACAAAGCCGTTGGGTTTTAAAATTCTCAACCACTCCTTGATCATGGCAGACATTTCACCTCTTGATATATGTTCAATCACATGAACGGTTAAAATTTCATCCACTGAGTTATCTGGAATAGGATATGGATCAGTGAGGTTGTGTATGGTCACACCGGGTTGTCCCGTACAATAATCTCCGTCAATGTTGATCCACCCATCATAGAGATTTGGGCCGCATCCTAGATGTAACTTAACAGGCAGTCCTTGTTGTATGATTTCTTGTATTTTATTCTCAAGCATTCTTAATCTCCATAAATTATTTTACAGCAACTACTCTACTGTCGTTCGGAGTTTTTCTGTATAAATTCTCTTCGGAAGTGACAGATGAGAATCCAATTTTCTTCATTAACTCTATTAGAGAATCTATGCTATATCCCCATGCATGTTTCATTGCCGTATGTTTAAATCTAGGATTACCATAAATCACATGCATAGTATGTTTTGTTACTCTTTTATTTGCTCTTGATTGAGTTTCTAATAAACTACTTGGATCTTTTGCAATTTGTAGACATGCCTTTAACAGATCCGGCCACTCGGTAGACAGTTGTCCACCTGGACGTAGGATTCTATGCCATTCAGCAAGTGTATCCTCTATAGCCCAACGATCTATATGTTCAATAACATGAACAGTTAGTATCTCATCTACACTATTATCGGGAATAGGAAATACAGTGGTGATATCATGTATGATTACATTGGGATCGTCCTTCATGTATTCACCATCAATATTTACATATCCATCAAAATATCTATTACAGCAGCCAAGATGCAGTTTAACAGGCAATCCTTGTTGTATAAGTTCTTGCACCTTGTTATTAAGCATGTTTTTTAGTCCCAAGCATATTGCTATTTAAATATTTAAGATATTTTTTAGTCTCGATCCCATTAGCATCAAATTCAACATGTGCAAAACTACGATCAGTAATATTGTCCATATCCTGAAATAGAATATCTCCTTCTGTTTTACTTGACCAAGCGAAGTGATCCCACTCAAATGTTGGATATAGATATTGTATTGCTGAATAGGTAAATCTATAATAATCTTTTGGATAGCCATGATATTTCCATACCCAAGGTACTGAAATATATAACTTTCCACCAGGGCGAACTACTTCTGATATTTTATCTGCCATGACCCATGGATTGGGAACATGTTCCATCACACTACAACATAGCACAAGATCAAAATAATTCTTAGGTAGTGGATTTTCCGGAGTTGTAAGATCACAAATCACATCAATTCGTCCTGGTGGAGTAGAGTCTTTGAGATCAGTTGTGATAAATTCAAATCCCTGTGGTGCAAACAATTCACGATATCCTGCAGTGAGCAGAGCACCTATTTCAAGCACTGGACCATTTATCTTGGGGCAAACTTGTTTTATGTATAGCAATTCATTTAGTGTGGCCATATTACTTCTTTATTTGTGTTATGATACTATCGATGAATTGTTTACTTAACATCTGTGCTGAGTAATGTTCTTCTGTGTACTTCTGTCCGGCAGTGATCATTTCAATCACTTTAGAGGGATTAGCACAAGCCCACTTAATGCCTTCAATGTAGTCACCCTGCCAAGTGTATGGAGCAAACTCTTCGTAACTGGCCAAAGGAGTTGTGATCACAAATCTACCAGACATCAAACTGTCAATCACACGATTTGCGCTCTTGGTATCAGTTCTTGGATTATCAGTCAGCACCGGCATCAGTACAATATCGCAGTCTTGCAATAACTGTCCCTGTAATTCCCAAGTCCAGGTTTGCATGTCTATGCGATCAAAGTTGATATTGTTGACTGCTCCTTTTGATTGTCTAAGCATCATTTTACTGAGAAGTCTTTCAGTTTTGCTGCTGACCATGGTGTACCGATAATTTTTTATTTCATTTTCTAGTCGTTGCCACAACTCAACTATGGGTAAAAATTTAAAACTAGATTGGCTACCAAACCACAACAGTTTCAGATCCTCCCCAGGGGCAAATGCCGGCGCAAGTTTTGGTCGTTCAAATGGATCCGGCATTACAATACTGTCTCGGCCGGTGTGCTCCTTCACGCTCATGCCCATTTGCACACTGTTGACTGTGACCAAATCAGCAGCAATGCAACATGGTGCGTATTCAGGCTGTTCATCAAATTTATTATCACACAGATCATAAATTGTTCGAGCACCACGTCGTTTGGCCTCTTGTATCTGTTCTACCTGACTAAGTTTGAGAAATATCACCAGGGTATCGCTATCTATTTCGTCCCAGTCTGTTAACACTTTTGCATCATACCCCTGAGCTGCCAGGGCTTGGCAGGTCACTTCACCGCGTAACCTGTGACTGGCTCTCTTGGTTCTGAATTTGCTACTGGTAAATCGTATTTTCATGATAGTAACTCAGTGTTCATTGTTGTTGACATTGATTTTATATTTCCATCTTTAATATAAAAATGATGTAATCTTGCCAGACTAGGTTTACATTCATGCAGAGTGATTGCATAAGACCCTAGTTGTTGGTCTGCTGGTAAAAATCCATTTTTGTCAATCCATGTAATTAATTTATCAGCGGCATGTGGTTTAATAATGTAAGCATACGCCCCAACAGAATACCGACCTGCTCCGTTGTTCATGTCTGGGTAAGGTTCAACTATATTATAGGTTAGGTTGTTGTCTTTTGTTATTTCTAATCTATCTTCGTATGTAGACCTATAGGGATTTTCTGATTCTAGTTTCAACACATCATCAAATTGATCAAGTATATTACCAGGTAATGACTTTATTAAAAACCCATCATGTTCTAAAATGATGTAAGGTTCTTTTGATTCTGCACACTCTTTCCAAAGATAATAATGACTTAAGAAACAACCGTATACTCCAGGTTTTCCTTTTTTAAATTTTTTAAGTGGGCGAATATTCAGTTTTTCTAAATGTTGTTGATATTCTAATCCGTTGATAGCATTAAAAATTTCAACAGATATCCCAAACCTTGTAGCCTGCTCAATGCAATCTTTAGCCACTCTCTCAGATAGTGCATTATTTTTTAGTATTATTATTTTTGCTTTCATGTATATATATTTTATCTGTATCGTTTAATTTTTCAACATATTGATATCCCAACGACAGCAACAGTTCTTCAGTCTTGCTATTGATATTTTCACCAAATCTTGTGTCTAATTGATCCCACATTTCAATAGCAATAACAGGTTTAAATTTTGTAATAGTGTTAATAGCCCCAAGCAGTGCAAAGTATTCATAGCCTTCTATATCTAAATGTATTAGACTACAATTAGTAAGCCCTAAATTATCTATCAAGTATACAGGATAACTGCCTTCACCATTGATAAAACTTTTTCCTCTGCTCCAGTGTTTGATTGCAAGTTTAACTAGACCTGGACTGTGTCCGAGACAAGCCTGTGCTTTGATAATATTATCGTCGGGGCAATTTCTTACTAAGCAATAAAAGTTTAACCAATCTGGTTCAAAAGTATATACTGTATCAAAGAGTTTTCCGTATTGTTTTGGATACAGGCCGCAGTTTCCGCCGGCTTGTACTACTACTCTCTTTTCTAGAACATAGTTAGATATCTTAGTTGGTAGATCAAAATGTTTGAGCAAAAATGTCCATGTGCTAACATCTTCTTTTGGCCAGCACCAACCATCTCGATCTTCAACAAGATGTTCAATCATTAAAATACTTGATCTCTTTTAACATTTCATGCCCATCCCAGGATCCAATCATGTTTGACCTGCGCCAGCTCAATCATGCCCCAACTCTTTAACAGGTCTACGGCAGCAAACTGTCCATATTGCTGACTGTAGGCATCATGAGGTTTTTGTTCAATGACCATGACAGGACGGTGTGTTTTGATAGTGTGTTCTGCACCCTGTAACACACGATATTCAAAACCTTCACAATCAATCTTGATATAGTCAACATCTGTGATATCGAGACTATCTAATCGACATATTTCAGTATCTCCGTTGCCTATACTGTCAGGATCAACATGTGTGTGCCCAGTGTTGCCCACTGTGATGGTCATGTTGACAGTGGTATCCTGATCGCCCAGTGCCACTGTTCTGATGGATAATTTGTGATCGACCACATTTTTTTCCAAACAGGCTCTAAACTGTGCCACAGGTTCAAATGCAACTACCTGGTCAAAATGTTGTACAAGATCCCTTGACCATAAGCCCACATTAGCGCCTATGTCCAAGGCAGTTCTATGTTGTTTAACATACTGTAAACTTTTAAGTCTCACAGGTTGTTGATATTCAGCAGGACCGCCTTTGCTGATGTTTTTATTGAGCATTTTGGGAAAATGATCTTCGGCATCTGGGAACCACCAGCCGTGACTTTCATACATCAGATGTCTCCTGCAGTATCCTCCAGGCCGTGCCGTTTCTCAATTCATTCACATGGAATTGACCATAGGCCAGATGGCAGGCCCAGGCATGGCGTTCGTCGTCGGTGGGCCACCAGGGTGTGTCAATCTGAGATAGGTCTGTGTTAGACACAGGAATGGCAGCATTACATGGTGCCATGGCAAACACAGGCACTCCTGCCAGAACAGCTTCTGTGCCTGCTATTGAATTGTAAGTGACAACAGCATGAACATCATTTAAGGCATTTTCAATCTTGTCGTTTTTTCTAACCTTGCGATCAGGATTGCGTTCACGTATGATAATGTCTCGGTCAGTGTGTTGTTTAATGGTGGCAACTGTTTCTTCCAACCATTTTGTCAAATCTATGTCGTAAAAACGGCAGGGCTTTTCGTCTGGAGCCGCAATCAATATTTTGCTGCCATGTTGACGACTTTGAATTTGCAGACCCAATTGATCCCATCGGTCGCTGGGTCGTGCAATAACCTGATCGTGCTGCAGGTTGTTGTTGACTATTCTATGATACAGTTTCCAACCGTTGGGATTTTTGGAATGGGCACTGTTGCCCAGGTAGCCTGTGTCCATGTATCTAAACGGTCTTTTGTCCTGCCAACACTGTTTGATAATTTTTTTCTTCATGATACCGCGTATGACCAGTGGATCTGCACTGTCCTCGTAGCGCCATGTTTCCAAACAAGTGGGCACAGTTTTACAGCCACGAGCAAACATTTCAATATACTCGTCTGAGTTTTTTTTGTTTAAAAATATCCAGTTCATAGCCAATATGCCTCTGTTCTTGTAACTTTTAGATCTTCACGACTGCTGCGTTGCAAATCTTTTCGATCGCCTTTCAGATGATCCAGCCAGGCTCCCCATTCAGAATTGATCAAGGGATGACCCTCTCCGATGCTGTTGTGCTTGCTGCGTCTTAGATCAACCAGGTCAGCTGCCCAGTTTAACTCGATCAATCCTGGTATACGATTTCTCACAGCATCAAACACAAATGAATCATGCCACTCGTCTAACAAGAAGATGCCGTTTTCGGCGTCATTGTACATGCGTTCAAACTCTCTAAGGAATCTTTTAATGCCCTGGGTGCCCAACTTCATGGAATAAAGACCGCATTCGCTGAATTTTTTATATCTGCCCAAAAAACACAGTTCGTAACTGGCACCACATAATCTGTCCAGATCTTCAACTGTGATCGGACTGTGACACACTGTGTCGGCATCCATCCATATCAGCACATCAGTGTTGACATGTCTTGCACAGTCAAAAATACTGTAAACCTTGTGTGCAAAACGCACAGCGTCCCATTTGAATCCTTTGCCTGCATCCTTTCTCAAAGATCTCACAGGGTCATGGGAAATATCGCCTGTGGCATAAGGAACCGCTTGCCACCGCTGTTTGAACGCAGTCAGTTCTGAGACTGTGGCAATGTCTCGAATCTCAAGATTCTCTGCTGATTCTGTAACTGCACAGTTTTCGCTGTACACAATCAGATTTACTGACTTGGGCCAATGGTTCAAAAAAGTTGTAATCATGCGGCGGCCATACTTTGCATAACCATTGGCATTGAAGGTGGTAAGTACTGTGTATTTCATATCACATACTTAGTTTAAAAACATAGCACATTAAATATTTTATTATTCCTGTGATATTCCCAACATAAATCTGGAACATGGCTAAAAAAAATAGACCACCCATCAGCAGCACGATTGATTGTGCCTGTGTGATACACGGCGATGCATATGATTGGATCTATGTTGAGCGTTTGTATAACATGTTGCAAACCAATGTTTCGCATACAGTGCATCTACATGTATTTACTGAAGCTACAAGACCAGTCCCGGCTCCGTTTATCAAGCATGAACTGACAGAATGGCCAGGCATTAGCGGACCCAAAAAATCCTGGTGGTACAAGATGCAGATGTTTGATCCTGCACACAATCTAGGTAGAGTTTTGTATTTTGATCTGGATACTGTGATTACCAAAAACATTGATTGGATGTGGCAGTTGAGTGATAATTATTTTTGGGCAGTGAAAGATTTCAAACATCTATGGCGGTCAGCATGGAATGGAATAAATTCCAGTGTGATGATTTGGGACACACAAAAATTTGCATGGATATGGAATGACTTTTGTGGAAAAAATATCAATGCAACTGTGAAACTGCATCACGGTGATCAAGACTATCTCAATACTGTGCTGTCTGATCAAGACCGTAGATTTATTGATCCTGCAGTGATAAAGAGCTGGCGCTGGCAGTGCAAAGATGGTGGTATGAACATGCGTACCCGACAGTATCAAAATCCCAATGCTGGCACAGTGGTAGATCCTGCCACTGCTGTTATGATCTTTCATGGCAGACCCAAACCGCATGAACTTGTAGATCCTGTAATTGCACAATATTGGAATTAAAATATGATCATAAGAAAATTTAAACAAATGGGCGAATCCTACGGAACTCAACCAGTTCTTGTGGTGGCCATGCTGGATGGCACTGAATCTTGTAGACGCTATACTGATCCTGTGGCTGCACAGTTACCAGTATTTCCGGATCACCAAATTCACGGCATAGATCTGTTTGAGTGGACTGATCCCAAAGAATGGGCTGGTACACGAACCATGACCATCACAGTCACAGGTGGAATATATTTGTTAACAGATACCCTGGCCACCTACGGATTATATAGGGATTTAACCAGCCCTACTTATCCACCTCCGCTGTTGCCTGGCGGTGCAGCTCGATTCTGTATGCCTTTTACCACAGTGATTGACGGAGTTACTTTTAAAGATCCCTTGACTGATGTTACAATCAACGGTGTGGTACAAACTCAGGAACGTTCGTCAAATACCACAGGACAGTGGTATTGGGTTATCCCGGACGGAGCTACGTTCGGCTGCACTATCAACATTCAACCCGGTATTGATTTGCCCGAATGATTTAAAAGATACAGCATAAATAACTGCAATCGGAGAGAAGTATGACAACAAGAACTTTCAAACAATTTGGTCAAGGATACGGTGCTACTCCTGCTACTATTGCAGTTACCTTGGATAGTGTGCAGATTTTTGGCGGCGACATTGCCACCTTGGATCAACCTGTTCCAGACATGCCCATTGTGCCAGGCGAAAATCTTGGTGTAGAATTATACTCCTGGACCAAAGATCTAGCATTTCAAGGCGCAGATGTCTTGCAAATCACAGTGGTCGACGGTACATTTTTGATAGCCAAGAGTGTGGCCAACTACTTCAAATACATTGATCCTGCTAAACCGTCTGGTCCTTATGCCAGCTCTGGTCCAGATAATTTTGTGCCATTTTACTACTACACAGCCGATGGCGAAGTTGTATATGACGCCTTAAGCAGTGTTGCCATTGATGGTGTTGCACAAACTATAGCAAGAGTACCAGGAGAATACGGACAATGGTATTGGGTACTGGGCCCAGGCCAAACACTAACAGCTACCTTGAATGTTATAGCTGGCTACGAATCTACCAATATCTATCCACCAGTTGTATAAACTGTTGTACAAAAACAACACAAATTTGCCCCCGGTTTGGGGGCTTTTTTGTGGCTGAAATACCACACAAATAGTGGTAGACCAGAAACGGCACATCGGCTATAATAGCTATACAGTAACAAAACGGAACAAAAGATGAACTTAGCAATTGGCACTAAAGTACGTTGGGAAAGCGCAGCCGGCGTCAAGCGTGGCACTATCAAAAACATTGTTCTTGCCCCTGCTGCTAACGATAAGGTTACACCCTGGATTGATGTTGAATACTTAGTACAGATTTCAGACATGTATCAGCTCAGAAGTGT
>Ga0209550_10002083_pt1 | contig 19289 bp, 18 predicted proteins | sample LauGreSuBDMM15SN_2_FD_187567 | JGI IMG/M metagenome (GOLD analysis project Ga0209550, IMG submission 187567) | Freshwater lake microbial communities from Lake Michigan, USA - Su13.BD.MM15.SN (SPAdes) (version 5) | ecosystem: Environmental > Aquatic > Freshwater > Lake | place: Lake Michigan...
CACAGAGGACGCGGAGCGCAACCACAGAGGGCACAAAGTAAGACAGCGGCGGTGGCACAGCTCGGATGGCTAGCTAGCGCGCTGTCCGCTCACGGTGACGGGATCTCCGGCGAGAGAGGCCCTTGGTAGATTTGCCGCCATGATTTTTGGGTGCGTGGCCGCAGTTTTTTCGGACTCACGCATGCTTGGCGATGCTACACGCTGGTCGTTTTCGAAGCCATCACTCCTTCCGTATTTCCGACGCCAATGGCAGTTCGTTGAGTTCAGCGCGGGCTTCACGCCACGTCGGATAATGCCACTGCAGGATGGCTACGAATCGCTCGCCGTGCGTCGGCTCCAGCAGATGCACCATTTCGTGGACGACGACGTATTTCAGCAGATCCTTCGGTTTTTTCACGAGTTCCGTGTTGAGCCGGATATGGTCGTCACGGTGGTTGCAGCTTCCCCACTTGGTTTTCATCCGTTGCAGGAAATAACCGGCAACCGTCACGTTCAGCTTTAGCTCCCACTTTTCGATCAGCCCCGGCACGACTTGGTGCAGGAGGGATTTGTGCCACTCGTGGACGACCTCGGCACGTTTGACCGCACTCGTGCCCGGCCGCACCGTGAGGGTGATGCGTTTGTGGTCGAGCCTTTCACTGGGCCTCCTGTTCTCGTGGCTGACGGTGAGCAGTTGCCGCCTTCCCCAGAGGTGATGGCTTTCGCGCTCTATGACGATCAGCCTCCGGATGATGTATCCGCGACCTCAGTCGTGATAGTTCAGGGGCGAGTTGAGAGCACGGTGTTCAGAGCGCGACCCTCGGAGGGCAAAGCGGATTTTGCGGCGGCGCGGCGCAGTCATCGTTTGTTGCCACCGGCACTGCTCGGCACTTCGGGCGTCACTGAAACGTTGCAGTAAATCCGACGCCAAAACCCTTGCTTCGGTCCGACCGGCGTGTCTTCTCTCGTTTCTCCGCGTTCGCGCGGATCAACCAACCTCGTCAACAACGCTAGTAACAATCGGAGAGCTCTAACATGGCAGTAAAAGTCGCAATCAACGGTTTCGGTCGCATCGGTCGCCTGGTTTTCCGCGCACTCGTGGAACAGGGCCTGCTCGGAACGACGCTCGACGTCGTCGCCGTCGGAGACATCGTCCCCGCCGACAATCTTGCCTACCTGCTCAAGTATGACTCTACGCAGGGCAAGTTCGCCGGTACCGTCAGCTCCAAGAAGTCTTCGCCCGATAAGATCGAGGACGACGTCCTCATCGTCAACGGCCGGGAAATCCTCGTGGTTTCCGCGCGGTCTCCCGCCGAGCTCCCTTGGTCCAAACTGGGCGTCCAGCTCGTGATCGAGTCCACCGGTCTCTTCACCGAAGCCGACAAGGCCAAGGGCCACATCACCGCTGGGGCCAAGAAGGTCATCATCTCCGCTCCGGCGAAGGGTGAAGATATCACCGTCGTGATGGGCGTGAACGATCAGAAGCTCGATTTGGCGGTGCATCACATCATTTCCAACGCGTCCTGCACTACGAACTGCCTCGCGCCGATTGTGCACGTGCTCCTGAAGGAAGGCTTCGGCATCGACGAAGGTCTCATGACCACCGTTCACTCCTACACCGCGACGCAGAAGACCGTGGACGGTCCGTCGAAGAAGGATTGGAAGGGCGGCCGCACCGCGGCGCAGAACATCATCCCGTCCACGACGGGTGCCGCCAAGGCCACTGCGCTCGTGTGCCCCGAGGTGAAGGGCAAGCTCACTGGCATGGCCTTCCGCGTGCCGACCCCGACCGTCTCGGTCGTCGATCTCACCGTGCGCACCACCAAGGAGACCTCCTACAAGGAAATCTGCGCCGCGATGAAAAACGCCAGCGAGACTTACTTGAAGGGCATCCTCGCCTACACCAGCGACGAAGTCGTCTCGAGTGACTTCATCCACGACAAACACTCGTCGATCTTTGACGCGGGTTCGGGTGTCGAGCTGAACAGCAAGTTCTTCAAGCTCATCTCGTGGTATGACAACGAGTGGGGTTATTCCAATCGCGTCGTCGATCTCACCAAGAAGATCGCCGCCGGGATCTAAGCGCCCCGGGCGCTGAATCGTAGCGAGTAGTGAGTAGCGAGTAGCGGGCAGCCACGCCGCGAATCCGCCACCGCTACTCGCTTCTTTTTTTCTACCCGCACATCATTCTTCGCCACTCATCCGTCATGCCTAAATTCCAATCCATCCGCGACCTCGACCTCGCCGGCAAACGCGTGCTCATGCGCGTCGATTTCAACGTCCCACAGGACAAACAGACAGGAGCGATCACGAACACGGCGCGCATCGCGGCCGCGTTGCCCTCGATCACGTTTGCGCTCGAGCGCGGCGCGTCCGTCGTCCTCATGTCGCACCTCGGCCGTCCCGACGGTCAGAAGATCGCGAAATTTTCCCTCCAGCCCGTGGCGGTGGAACTCGAGAAACTGCTCGGAAAATCGGTGACGTTTCTCGATGACTGCGTCGGCCCGACAGTCGAAGCGGCCTGCGCGAAGATTGCGCCCGGGAGCGTCGTCTTGTTGGAGAATCTCCGCTTCCACATCGAGGAAGAGGGTAAGGTGAAGCTCGAGGACGGCACGTCCAAGAAGGCCGATCCGGCGGCGGTCGCGGCTTTCCGCGCTTCGCTGACGAAGCTCGGCGACGTCTTTGTGAACGATGCCTTCGGCACCGCGCACCGCGCGCACTCGTCGATGGTCGGCGTGGCGCTGCCGGTGAAGGCGGCCGGCTTTCTGATGGAGGCCGAACTCAAGGCGTTTGCCAAAGTACTCGAAACGCCCGACCGGCCGCTATTGGCTATCCTCGGCGGGGCGAAGATCGCGGACAAGATTCCGCTCATCCACAATCTGATCGAGAAGGCCGACAAGATCATCATCGGCGGCGGCATGGCTTACACGTTCTACAAGCAGCTGCACGGGATGCCGATTGGCACGAGCCTCTTCGATGCGGAGGGCGCCAAGATCGTGGGCGAGCTCACGGCGAAGGCCAAGGCTCGCGGTGTCGAACTGATCTTCCCGGTCGACTTCCTTTGTGCTGATCGATTCGCGCCGGATGCGAACACGCAGACCGCGGAAATCGCGACGGGTATTCCTGACGGTTGGGGCGGCCTCGACGCGGGTCCCAAGTCCATCGCTCTTTACCGGGCGGCAATTCTCTCCTCTAAGACGATCATCTGGAACGGTCCGGCTGGGGTCTTCGAATTTGAAAGGTTTGCGACTGCGACCAAGGCCATGGCTGAGGCGATCGCCGAAGCGACGGTAGCGGGTGCCACGACGATCGTCGGTGGCGGTGACACCGCGACGGCGGCGAAGAAGTTTGGAGTCGCGAAAAAAGTCACCCACTGCTCAACCGGCGGCGGTGCCAGCCTCGAGTTCCTCGAGGGCAAAGTGCTTCCCGGTGTGGCGTTCCTCGAAAACTAAAATCCAACTAACATGATCTCCCGCAAGAAACTCATCGCTGGCAATTGGAAGATGAACAAGACCTCGGCTGACGCGCTCACGCTCGTGGCCGACCTCGTGGCCTCCGTCGGCCGCCAGACCGACGTGGACGTCGTCGTGTGCCCGCCGTTCACGTCAATCGAGACGGTCGGCAAAGCCATCGAAGGCTCCACCTTGAAACTCGGCGCACAAAATATGCACCCCGAGGTGAACGGTGCCTACACCGGTGAAGTATCCGCGCCGATGTTACGCGAGCTCTTTACGACGCATGTCATTTTGGGCCACAGCGAGCGCCGGGCGCTTTTCGGCGAGACGGACGCCTTCGTTAACAAGAAGGTGCTCACGGCGCTGAAGAACCAACTGAAGCCCATTCTGTGCGTCGGTGAATCGCTCGGTGAGCGCGAGGTCGGTTTAACGCTCAAGATCGTCCAAACGCAGCTCGAGGCGGGTCTCGACGGCGTGAGCAAGGACTTGGCGTCGAACGTCGTGATCGCTTACGAGCCCGTCTGGGCGATCGGCACTGGCAAGGTGGCCACGACCGAGCAGGCGCAAGAGGTGCATGCGTTCATCCGCAGCCTGCTCACAAAGCTCTTCACCGAGCCCGTGGCGCAAAAGGTGCGCATCCTCTATGGCGGCTCAATGAAGCCGGCGAATGCGCCGGAGTTACTCGCCCAAAAAGATATCGACGGAGGCCTCATCGGCGGCGCGGCGCTCGAGGCGAGGAGCTTCGTGGAACTCGTCACCGCAGCGGCGGCGGCGCAGTAGGCGCGGTCGGCGTGCGATCGCCCCCGGTCGCATTGCTTTCAGGGATCGTTTCGGAGTTGGGATATGTTCGGAGTTGCGACCGGGGGCGGTCGCTCTCCCACGTTAATTAGATCTCGCGGCCATAGCCGTGATGAGCGCGAAGAGAAACGATTTGTCGCCTGGTAACGTATCGAGCGCGGCGCGAGCCGCCGTCGATAACTCCGCCGCGAAACGCCGCGAGGCTTCGAGGCCGTGGAGTTTCACGAATGTCGTCTTGTCGGCCTTCGCGTCCTTCCCAGCAGTTTTCCCGAGCGTCGCGGTATCGGCCGTGGCGTCGAGGATGTCGTCGATGATTTGAAACGCCAAACCGAGGTGGCGGCCCGCGCGACGGAGTTGGGTGAGGGTGGGGCCGGGCCGCTCGCCGCCCAAAAGGCCGCCCATCACGAGCGCGGCCTCGATCATCGCGGCCGTTTTGTTGAGATGGATAAACTCGAGCTCTTCCGGAGTGGCGTCGGATTTTTTTTCGGCGAGCACGTCTTCCATCTGGCCGCCGATGAGGCGGCGGCTGCCGGCGGCGTCGGCGAGTTCGCGGATCAACGCGTGCGCCAGAGTGGGTTGCGCGGCGTAGCCCTCGGCGAGCAAGGCGAAGGCGTGCGTGAGCAGCGCATCGCCGGCGAGGAGCGCGGTCGGTTCGTCGAATTGTTTGTGCGCGGTGGGACGGCCGCGGCGGAGGTCATCGTTGTCCATGCACGGCAGGTCGTCGTGGATGAGCGAGTAGGTGTGGAGGCACTCGATCGCGATAGCTGCGGGGAGCGGATCCGTCGGCTCGCTGGCGCGCGCCGTTACCGATTGAAAGAGCTCGTTGGTCGCGAGCACGAGCACGGGACGGAGGCGTTTTCCACCGGCCGCGAGCGTGTAGCGCATCGCGGTGTGGAGGCGGGCGGGACGGGTCGTCGCGGCCGGGAGGTGGAGGTCGAGACCCTGTTCGACGCGGGCGACGTGGCGTTTGAGTTCGGCGGCGAAGTCCATCGGGTGGCGAGTAGCGCGCGGTTCACGGCGGTCATCAAACAAATTTACCGGCCGAAAGCGCGCATTGTTAAACGCACTCGCCAAGGCGCGGGAGCGGACCCATAACGTCGCTCGATCCAATCCATGCCAACCTACGAGTATGCCTGCCCCAAGTGTGGCCACGAATTTGAGCAGTTTCAGTCGATGCTCGACGAACCCCTCAAGAAGTGCCCGCAATGCAAGAAAACAGGCGTCAAGCGTCTCGTCGGCGGGGGCGCTGGACTGATCTTCAAGGGCACGGGGTTTTACATCACCGATTACAAGACGAAGAAAGGCACGCCGCACAAAGACGGTGGCAATGACTCCAAGGCTGCGTCGAGCGAGAGTAAAACCAGCGACAGCAAGCCTGCGACGAGCACACCGGCCGCCCCGGTCAAGGCATCGAAGTCGGCCAAGAAGTAGCGTGGTGGTTTCCCCGATGAGTGAAAGAAATGATCTGGCACCACCGACCTCGGGTTGGGGTGAACATGTGGGGATTCCAGTGGCGATGAGTGCGCTGGGGCCGCAATGGCCCGGCGTGGTGCAGGCGGAGGGGAGCTTTGCGAAAAAAGATCATGCCTTCGTGTTCGAGCCGGAGACGGTCCTCGTCGGCTCCTGTTCGGTTCAGCAGCTGCCTTATGCTTCGACGTATGTGACAAAAAAATTGCTGAGCTCGCAGACGCTGACCGAAGCCATCGCGGCGGTGTGGCCGAAGTTGGCCAGCCTCACGGTCGATCGGGGCTCGCTAAAACTGACCATGCCGTGAAGCGGATTCGGTTACTGGCCCTCGGCCTCGTGGCGATCTCTGCGACATCATGGGGCTCCGCCGCCAGTGGTCCGCCTTTGCCGGTCCTGTTTCAGTCTGCGCCTGGCCGATTCGAGGTTGCGGCGGTGGACGTAGGCGGTGCGCAACGGGTCGTCGCCCAAGCCACGGAGGCATGGCAGCTGCTCGCGGGGCCGCTGGCCCTGCCGGAGGCGTTTCCGTCGCCCGTATTCGTGCGACTCATCCCGTCGAACGAGTGGGCTGAGCCGGTGCCCTTTCGGGTGTTTGTCGAAGTGGGCGGAGTGGTGTCGGTGCGGGTGCGCTGGGACGCCGCGACACCTGAGCTATTTGTGCGGCGGGCGCTCGTACAAGGATTGCTGATGCGGCAGGCGGTGGCGCGGCACGGTGTCCACGAGCGACTCGCGGCGCCGCTGTGGTTGGAGCTAGCGTGCGTCGGTTGGTGGCGCACGCGCGCGGAGCCCGCCCTGCTCGATGCGCTCAAGCAATCTACGGCTGGACGAGACCCTCCGGCCTTGGATCGGCTGCTCACGTGGCGACGCGGCGAAACCGAGCCGGTGGAATGGAGCGATGGAGCGGTGTGGCTCCTCGCGTTCCTGCGCAGTGAATCAGGGCCGGCGCAGGAGTGGTCGGCGTTTTTGCAGCGACTCCTCGGCGGCGAAGCGCCGGACCTGGCGTTGGCGGCTTCATTTCCGTCGCGATTTGAGAGTGCGCGGGAGCGCGAGTTGTGGTGGCAGACCGGTTGGCATCACCTGCGCCGTGTGCGGATATTACCGGGCTTGGAGGCAGCCGAATCGCGAGCGGAACTGGCGGACCTCGCCCGGTTCGTCGTCCTCCAAGCGGGAGGAGACGTGGTGCTGACGCTGCGCGACCTGCTTGATCAGGCGGACGTCCCCGGGGTGGCTGATGAACTCACGAGGCGTGCCACCGCGCTCAACCGGGTGCTGCCCGCGGTGCATCCCTTCTACCGCAATTCCGCTCTCTCATTTGGCGCATTGCTGGCCGGGCTAAACAAGTCGGCGGAACGGCGTGAGACGTTGTGGATGGCCTTCGAAGCCGACTGGCAGGACGCGAACGAATTGGCGGCGGCAAGTGCGGCCGCGCTCGATGCGATCGAGCTCAGCCGTTCGTTGTCATCTAATAAATGACAAAGTGACTTGTCGTACTCGCGGTTTTTTAGGCAAATGTCATTTTATAGACGACAAATTGGCTCTTAATGATGAGTGATGGTTGAGGCAGATGTTAATTAATGAATAACAAAGTGGTTTTGATTCCCGAAGGGTCCACTCCTACGAATCTGATTTCGGTTTGGCGTGAGCGCGGCGGGCAGGAGCGAGCTTGCTTGGCACGATAGGCGAGCGAGTCGCGAGCTTGCTCGCTCCCTCGCTACCGCTGGGAGAATCTCGCTGCTATTTGCCGTGAATGCTTTGGAGCCTGGCGCGGGGAGCCTTATTTCCGGCCCGAATGCGGTGGCGACGCGAGGGCTGAGAAGTGAGCGTGGACAGGCGTGTGCCAATACCAGCGTCTCGTGATGTTTAGACGATAGTCGAAAGACCACGCGCTTACGCGCGTAGCTACCGGAAGGCGAAAGACCACGCGCTTACGCGCGTAGCTACCGGAGGGCGAAAACTCAAATGACTTTGGCATAAGGTCTTGCTCGCGGGTGCGCGGGGGCAAAAACTTTGCGGGTGTCGAAGAGTTTCCAGAATATCAGCGTGGTGGCCGCGGCGACGATGGTGTCGCGCGTGTTGGGCTTGGGGCGCGATATGTTGGTGACGGCGGTGTTTGGGTTGGGGCCCTGGGCCTCCGCGTTCTATGCGGCATTCACGTTGCCCAATCTCTTCCGGCGATTGCTCGGGGAGGGAGCGTTGACTGCAGCGCTGGTGCCGACGCTGCACGAGGAGTTGAAGGCGCGGGAGCGGGCGGGGGCGTTTGCGCTGGTGAACCAAGTGGCAAGTTGGCTCTTGGTGGTGACCGGAGGGATTGTCCTGCTCGCTATGGCGGTGTTCGGACAGACGGAGTGGCTCGCGGGCGCGACGCGGGCGAGTGGTTGGGCGGCTGACATGGTGCCGCGTTTTGTGCAGGCCGCGGATCTCGCCGTCGTGCTGTTTCCCTATCTGGTTTTTGTGTGTCTGGCGGCGGCCTTCAGTGCCGCGCTGCAAACGCTGCAGCGCTTTCTTGAGCCGGCACTGTCACCAATTTGGCTCAATCTTTCGATGATTGGTGTGCTCGGCGGCGCGGTCTACGTGGGTTGGTCGCCGACGGCAGAGGGTCGGATGCAGTGGTTGTGCGCGGGGGTACTGCTCGGCGGATTTTTACAAATGCTTGTGCCGGCCATGGCGCTCCGACGCGAGGGATGGCGGCCGCGCTTCGATTTATCGCGGGGGGCGGCGCTGCGGCAGATCGGTCGCCTCATGGGGCCGACGATTTTTGGGTCGGCGATTTATCTCATCAACATGGCGGTCTCACGGCTCATCGGACTCTCGCTGAGCGACTCCGCCGTCACGGTGCTCAATCTCGCGACGCGGCTCATGGAGTTGCCGATCGGGGTCTTTGCCGTGGCGATTTCGACCGTGGTGTTTCCGTTGATCGCGAAATACGCGGCGGCGGGTGATGGCGCTGGGCTGGCGACGGCGTATCGCAAAGGCATGCGCCTGATCTTGGTCATTAACGTGCCGGCGGCAGTCGGTTTGGTCGTGCTGGCGGTGCCGATCATTCGGCTGCTCTTCGAGCGCGGAGCGTTTGTGGCGGCGGACACGGCGGAAATGCAACCGGTGCTGGCAGTGTATGCGGCGGGACTGCCGGTCTTCGCGTTTGTGAATCTCGTGCTGCGGGCGTTTTATGCGCAAAAGGACACGGTGACGCCCGTGCGCGCGGCGCTGTTGAGTTTTGGCGTGAACCTTTTCCTGAGCATCGTGCTGATGGGGCCTGGGGGCACGGTGGGCCTGGCGGTGGCGGGCAATGTCGCGATTGTCGTACAGGCTTGGTATCTGCAACGCGCACTGGCGAGGAAGCACGACGGGTTGCGGTTTCATCATCTGGGGAGAGATCTGGTGAAAGTAATCCTCGCGAGCGCGATCATGGGGAGCGTCGTGGCGGTGGGTTGGTGGGGTTGGCTGCAGACCGTGGGGGCGAGTCGGACGACAGACGCTTTGGCGCTCCTCGTCCTGATTGCGTTGGGCGTGACTGTGTACATCGCCCTCATGTGGGCGCTGAAGATCGAGGGCCGCGAAGACGTGGCGGCGATCATCGCCAAGGCCCGCAATCGGCGGTCGGGGGGCGCGCAAGCATGAGTGTTCCCCCGCAACGCCGCGTGGACTGGTTTCTCCCCGCGATGGCGGGTGCCGTCGTGCTGGCCGCGCTGGCTCCGGCGGTGGGTGCGACGGGTGGCCCGCTGCACGTGGAGACGGTGACCAAGGTGGGCGTCATGGTCGCCTTTTTTGTCTACGGACTCACGTTATCGTTCGCAGCGCTCACGGGTGGGGCCATGAATTGGCGGCTGCATCTCGCCGTGCAGATGGGGACGTTTTTAATTTTTCCGATCGCGGGATTTGGATTGGTGAAGGTCGCGGCACCGTGGATGTCAGCCGATTTGCGGTTTGGGTTTATCTATCTCTGCGCGCTGCCGTCCACGATTTCCTCCTCGGTCGCGTTGACGGCCGTGGCGCGGGGGAACGTGCCGGGAGCGGTGTTTAACGCGACGTTATCGAGCCTCCTCGGCGTCGTGCTCACGCCCTTGTGGCTCTACGTGTTGGCGGGTGTCGCCGGGGCGCAGGGCGACCTCGGATCGTCGATTTTCGATATTGCGCGGATGCTGGTGCTCCCGATGGCGCTCGGGCAACTGTGTCGTCCGGTGCTCGGGGCCTGGGCGGCGCGGCATCGGGCGAAGCTGCAACTGACGGATCGGTGTTTGATCCTGTTTTTAATCTATTCCTCATTTTGCGATTCGTTCGCGCACAAGATTTGGGCGGGACATAGCCTGACGCTGTTGGGCGGCATTACGGTGGGCTCAGGGGTGCTGTTTGCGGTGTTGGTGTTCGCGATGGTGGGCATCGCCCGCTTGCTGGGTTTTGATCACGGCGACCGAGTGGCGCTGATTTTCTGCGGTTCGAAGAAGAGCCTAGCGCAAGGAGTGATCATGGCAAAAGTGCTCTTAGCGGCGCACCCCGCAGCCGGGCTCGTGCTGCTGCCTCTCATGATTTACCACGCGCTCCAACTCGTCGTTGGTGGGATCCTCGCGCCGCGCTGGGCGAGCGCTGTTGAGGGCAAGGCAAATGCGCTGGCCTCGCGTGGGTAGTCAGCGAGGGCGTTTTGAGGAAACAGGGATGGATCGAAACATCAGAGGGTATCAGATGGATTGCATCGGCGCTCCGCTCCTCGCAATGACATCGCTGCAATGAAACCTGTTTCCAACGAGACATTGCTCGGACAACTCAACTGGCGTTACGCGACGAAGAAATTCGATCCGACGAAAATAATCGCCGACGCAGACTGGGCTGCGCTGGAGCAGGCACTGGTCCTGGCGCCGTCGTCGATCGGATTGCAGCCGTGGAAATTTTTGGTGGTGACCGATGCTGATACCAAGTCGCGGCTCGTCCCGGCCTCGTGGGGCCAGAAACAGGCGGAGGCATGCTCGCACTTCGTGGTGTTTGCGGTGCGCCGTGATTTGGGCGTTGACCATGTGGATCGGCATGTCGGCCGGATGGTCGAAGTGCTGGGCGTGACACCCGAGTCGCTGGTGAAGTTCAAGGCGATGATGATGGGGAATCTCGACAAGGCGCGCGAAGAGGGGCGGCTGGATACTTGGCAGGAGCATCAAATCTATATCGCGCTCGGCCAATTTATGGCCTGTGCCGCAATGCTGGGCATCGATACGTGCCCGATGGAAGGAATCGAGCCGGCGAAGTTCGACGAGCTTCTCGGATTAGCGGGGACGGATTACGCCACGGTCGTGGCGTGTGCCGCGGGCTACCGCGCGGCCGACGATAAGAACGCGACGCGGAAAAAAGTGCGTTTCAAGATCGAGGATGTCGTGGTGCGGATTTGATACCAACGCCTCGTGATAAGTGGACGATAGGCGAAACACCCCTTGCTCACGCGCGCAAAGACCAGCGGTCAAAAACTCCCCCGACGTGGGTATAGGACGGATAAATTCAGCTCGATAAATTAAACGGGAAGCGGGGAGATGATCGCGGGGTGAGGACGCGGATTTTTTGGCGGAGAGACGGTTCACTATTTGGTTTTGCGCGCTGCTCGGCGCTCGGGGCGCGAGGGTATCGTTTTGACTAAGCAAACACGGCGGCGCGCTCGGCGGAGGCGAGTTCGCGCCAATGGCCGGGGGCTAGTTCGCCGAGTCGGAAATCCCCGGTGCGAACGCGGACGAGGCGGAGCGTCGGATGGCCGACGGCTGCGGTCATGCGACGAACCTGACGATTTTTTCCTTCGATGAGCTCGAGTGAAATCCATGCGTCGGGGATATTTTTCCGGACGCGAATCGGGGGGGCGCGCGGGGCGATGAGCGGTACGGGATCGAGCAGGCGAGCGCGACTCGGGAGGGTGCGGTAGTTGTCGATTGCGATACCGCCGAGTGTCAGGCGAGCGAGCGCTTGGGAGGAGGGTTGGCCTTCGACTTGGGCCCAGTATTCGCGGCGGTGGGCGTACTGGGGATCGAGGAGGCGGTGGTTCAACCCGGGCTCATCGCTGAGGAGAAGGAGGCCCTCGGAGTCGGCATCGAGGCGACCGAGCGCATAGACGTCGGGAGGCAGACCGAAGTCGGCGAGGGTGCGCCAACGCGATCCGGGCTCGGGGGTGAATTGCGAGAGGACGCCGTAGGGTTTGTGGAGAGCGAGAAGCACGCGGTTGCGGAGGAGGGGAGCGGTGTGCAGAGTTAAGAACAATGCAGGCCCTCACCTTCACCGCGGTCAACGAGATCACAGTTACAACGGCTCCCGAACCACAGCCCGGAGCGGGCGAAGTGGTGGTCGCTATCCGAGCGGCGGCGCTCAATCACCGGGATGTGTGGATCAAGACTGGGCAATACGCCGGTCTGCAATGGCCGTGTCAGCCCGGCTCCGACGGTGCTGGCGTGGTCATGGCGGTTGGGGACGGGGTGGACGCGGCGTGGATCGGTCGGGAGGTGGTGATCAACCCGAGTTTCGATTGGGGCTCTCACGAGGAGGCGCAGGGGCCGGATTTCACGATCCTCGGGCTACCGCGCGCCGGCACCCTGGCGGAAAAAATCTCCGTGCCGGTTGCGCAACTCTCGGCGAAACCGGCGCACCTTTCGTGGGAGGAGGCCGCGGCGCTGCCGCTCGCGGGGCTGACGGCGTATCGGGCGGTGTTTGCGCGAGCGCGGCTGCGCGCGGGCGAGCGGGTGCTCGTGACTGGGATTGGGAGTGGCGTGGCGTGGTTTGCGCTGCAGTTTGCCGTGGTGTGCGGGGCGGACGTCTGGGTGACGTCGAGCTCGGCGGAGAAGATCGCGAAGGCAATCGCGCTCGGGGCGAAGGGGGGATTCCACTACACGCGGGCCGATTGGGCGGTGGAGGCGGCGAAGATCGCGGGGATGTTTGACGTCATCGTGGACAGCGCGGGGGGAGCAGGCTTCGGTGACTTGATCGATCTTGCGGCGCCGGGCGGACGGATCGTTTTCTTCGGTGGCACGCGCGGTAACGGTCCGGCGCTGCCGCTGCGAAAAATTTTCTGGCGTCAACTTTCACTGTTGGGGACGACGATGGGTTCTCCGGCGAACTGGAGCGCGATGATGGAGTTTGTGGCTCTGCACCGGGTGCGACCGGTGGTGAGCGAGGTGTTTCCGCTGGCGCGAGCGGCTGAGGCTTTCGCGTTGATGGAACGAGGCGGGCAGTGCGGGAAGATCGTCGTGCGGATCTCGTAGGATTCAGGCTTGGCGTGGTCCCGCGGGCAGGGGAGAACTTGGGGTTTAACATGGCCGGAAATTCTCAATTCTTCGCGTGTATCATGGCAGGTGGCAGCGGTGAGCGGTTCTGGCCGATGAGCCGAGCGCAGACCCCGAAGCATCTGCTGAAGCTCCTCTCAGCGCGGACGCTCGTCGAAGAAACGGTGCGACGGCTGGGCGCGGCGGTGCCACCAGAAAATATTTTTGTACTCACCAACGAAGTACAGCTACCCGGCACGCGGGCGGCGCTCGCGGGTTTGCTGCCGGCGAGCCAGATCGTCGCCGAGCCGGCGAAACGGGATACGGCACCGGCGGCGGCGTTGGCCACGGCTCTGGTGCGCGCGCGGGGCGGCGAGGGCGCGACGTTGGCGTTGCTCCCGGCTGACGCGTTTATCGCGGATGCGACGACGTGCGCGGTGCAGCTGGGTGCGGCGCTCCGTCGTGCCGCGGATGCCGGCGCGATCATGACGATCGCGATCAAGCCGGATCATGCAGCGACAGGCTTTGGTTATTTGGAGATGGGCGAAGAGCGCGCCATCGGGCCGGCGGGGACGGTACGCCAGGTGAAGCGCTTCGTCGAGAAGCCGGATGCGGCGACGGCGCAGCGGTATCTTGAAAGTGGAGACTATGCGTGGAACGCGGGGATGTTTTTCTGGCGCGTGGACACGTTTGTAGCCGAGGCCGAGCGCCACGCGCCGGAGTTGGCGCAATTTATCCGCGAGTTTCCCGCAGGAGAATTCGGTGCGTTTCTCGCGCAACGCTTTCCGGTGCTGCCGAAAATTTCCGTCGATTACGCGATCATGGAAAAAGCCCGCTCAGTGGAGACGTTGGTGGCCAAGTTCGATTGGGACGACGTGGGACTGTGGACGGCGTTGCCCAAGCATTTGGCGACGGATTCCGAGGGTAATTCCTCGCGCGGCGCGGTGGTCGTCGCGGGGGCGAGCAACAATATTGCCATCAGCAATGGTCGGATGATCGCGTTGTGCGGCGTGAAGGACTTGGTGGTGGTCGAGACGGCGGATGCGATTTTGGTGTGCCACCGCGATGCGGTGCAGAACATCAAGCAGATCGTCGGGAAACTGCCGAAAGAACTTTTGTGAGGATGGCGGCGACAGGGAACGCACGGTGGTTGAGACCGAGCGCGCGGCGGTTTCCAGACGCAAGCTGAAACGTCGTGCGACCTCGGAGCACGGCCGAAAAAAAGGCCGCTCGGTGAGGAGCGGCCCTGAAACCTTTTCTGGCGGAGTTTACTTGCCGGACTTCGCGGCTTTTTGACGAGCAGCGTTGTTCAGAATGCGCTTGCGAAGACGCAGGCTCTTTGGAGTGACCTCGACGAGTTCGTCGGTGGCGATGTATTCGATCGCGCGCTCGAGCGAGAGCTTCGACGCCGGCGTGAGACCGGTGGCGACACCCGAACCCTGCGAACGGAAGTTCGTGAGGGCTTTTTCGCGGACGGCATTACACGCGATGTCTTCGTTGCGGGGATTCTCGCCGACGATCATACCTTCGTAAACCTGCTCGCCGGGGCCGATAAAGAGCTTGCCGCGTTCCTGCACCATCACGAGGGCGTAGGTGGTGGTCTCGCCGGCTTCGGTCGCGATCAGCGTGCCCGTGATGCGGGTGAGCACTTCGCCCGCGTAGGGGCCGTATTCCTTGAAGAGATGGCTGAGGACGCCGCGGCCGCTGGTGGCGTTGACGACGTCGATTTCCATGCCGATGAGACCGCGGGTGGTGATCGTGGCCTCGATCATCGTCGTGTGGGGGAGCTTCTCCATGTTGGTGAGAAGACCCTTTCGGTTGGCGAGATTTTGCATGATCGAGCCGACGCATTCATCGGGAACTTCGATCCACACGGTCTCATACGGCTCGTGGCGATGACCATCGACGATCCGCTCGATCACCGTCGGACGGGAGACGAGGAGTTCGAAGCCTTCGCGGCGCATGGTCTCAACGAGGACGGCGACCTGCATGGCGCCGCGGGCCTTGACGTTGAAGATACCGGCTTTGTCGGTGTCTTCGATCTTGATGGAAACATTGGTCTTCAACTCGCGCATGAGGCGCTCGCGCAGCTGACGGGAGGTGACGAGTTTGCCTTCCTGGCCGACGAGCGGGCCGTCGTTGACGCAGAACTGCATCTCGAGGGTTGGCGGATCGATCTGGGTGAAAGGGAGGGCGTGGCCCGCTTCGTCGGCGGTGAGCGTGTCACCGATATCGATGTCCTCGAAACCCGAGAGACCGACGATGTTACCGGCGACGGCGCTTTCGGTTTCACGGGTACCGAGACCGGTGAATTCAAAGACCTTGGTAATTTTGGCGCGGATACGTTTGCCGTCCTCGTGGCGAATGATGAAGACGTTTTGACCGATGGTGGCGACACCGCCGAGGATCTTGCCGACCGCGATGCGGCCGACGTAGTCGCTCCAGTCAATATTGGACACGAGCATGTGGAAGGGCTCGTTGGGCTTGGCGAAGGGAGGCGGAACGTGATCGAGGATGGTCTCGAAGAGCGGGGCCATGTCCTTCTTTTCCTCGCCGAGGTGGTACATCATGTAGCCGTCGCGGCCGGAGCCATACACAACCGGGGCGTCGAACTGCTCTTCGGTGGCGTTGAGTTCCATGAGGAGCTCGAGCACCTTGTCGTACATCTTGGCAGGCTCGGCGTTTTCGCGGTCGATTTTGTTGATGACGATCACGACCTTGAGGCCATGGGCGAGGGCCTTGCGGAGCACGAAACGCGTTTGAGCCTGTGGGCCGTCGTAGGCATCGATCACGAGGAGTACGCCGTCGACCATGCGGAGCGCGCGCTCGACCTCGCCGCCGAAGTCGGCGTGTCCGGGAGTGTCGACGATGTTAACGATCTTATCCTTCCAGTGAACGGAGGTATTCTTGGCCTTGATCGTGATGCCCTTCTCCTTTTCGAGGTCCATGGAATCCATGGCACGCTCCTCGACGCGTTGGTTGGCGCGGAAAACTCCGCCCTCCTTGAGAAGTTTGTCGACGAGGGTGGTTTTGCCATGGTCGACGTGGGCGATAATGGCGATGTTACGGATGCTCTGGTTCATGGTCGCGAGGCGTGATGTTTCGATGGAAAAGGCAAGAACGTGCGGAGCGCGATGGGCGAATGCAAGGCCGAAGGCGGGGTGCCGCCCATCGTTTCTGCGTCTGAAGCTCACTTTGACAAAAACGGACTCTAGGTGATCTGGAATCTGCGGCGCTCACTGTCACCCAAACGTGACGTGGGTGATCCGCTCGTCCCGAGGTGTTCAGGAGATTTCGCGGCCTCGCGGATGAATGGGGAGCACCGGATTTTACATGCCGACCCTGTTTTGAAATGCAGCGGCGAGCGGCGGAACGGATGTCGAGACGCGAGCGGTCTCTCACCGCTGCACGTAGGCACGCGTTATCCCATGACCACAAAGTAACAGCTGTAAAAGATCAGCCAGCAGTAGAGGTGCAGTCGCAGGCGAGACGCTTCTGGGAGGTGGTGCAGCACGCGGCCGGCGAGCCAAGCGACGGTCGCGGTCAGGGTGAAACGGACAAAACGCGCGACGGCCGAGACGATCAGGAAGCCGGTCAGCGGGATATCTTGGGCACCGGCGTGGACGGCATAGAGTTTGTAGGGATGACCTGACAGGGCTCCGGTTGCGAGGGCGGTGAGACCGTCGCTATTGAGGGCTTGGGCGATGCGAACGATGAGCCCGCGCGAGATGCCGGGGAGCCAGTCAAACGCGTTAAGGAAAAACTGCGTGGCGTCATGTCGGGCGGCGAACCACAGCGCGGTGCCGCCGACCAAGGCGCCGGCGACAGCCCAAAGGCAGGCGACGAGGGCGCGGCGAAAATCGCTCAGGGCGAGACGCGTGAGCAGGACATCAGGCACGATGAAAAAAACGGTCGCCTCGGCGAGGCCCCACATAAAGGCGAGGACGTGAGCAGAGTATGCGTGAGTACGGCCCGGCGGGGAGGCGGGGACAGTGGCGTCGGTCATCGGTGGAGGGGCGACTCGGCTAGGGCGCGACGGGTGCGATTCACGAAGGTCAAGGCGAGGAGAACACCAGTGAGGATGAGGGTGGGGCTGAACCCAGGCGCCAGCAGTCCGCCGAGAGCGGCGAGCAGGGTGACGAGGCTGGTGAACTCCGTGCCGATGACGAGGGTGGCAAGCGGCGGCACCGTAAGGAAATCCCCTTGGCGCAAGCTGCGGGTCAAATCACGGGGTGAATTTCCGTTCGCTGAACCAGTAGAGCAGTTGGCCAGCCCAAGGCGGGGCGAGTTTTCCGGGGCGGCCGAGCCCGAGGCCGTGCGCGCCTTTTTCGTAGATATGGACGGAGGGGAGCCCGCCAGCCTGGCGGAGGGCGGCGGCGAAGAGCAGGGTGTTTTCGACGGGGACTGATTTGTCTTCGATTGTGTGCCAGAGGAAACACGGTGGCGTGTTCTTCGTGACCTGGAGTTCGTTCGAGAGGAACTTCACGAGTTCCGGATCGGGTTTGTCGCCGAGCAAGTTCTTGCGCGACCCGGCGTGGGCGAATTCGAGCAGGGAAATCACCGGGTAGCAGAGGATGCCGAGATCGGGGCGCGAACTTTCGCGATCGATGGGATCGGTGGCGGCGGGGTTTCCGGAGTCAAAGTGGGTGACCAAGGTCGAGGCGAGATGGCCGCCGGCGGAGGAACCGATGACGCCGATGCGGCTGGGGTCGCGTCCGTCGCGTTTGGCGAAGACGCGGAGCAGGCGGAGCGCGCGGGCGGCGTCGTTGAGCATGACAGGGTGGCGGTAGCCGTTGGACCCGAGCCGGTATTTGAGGACGTAGGCGGTGATCCCGTGAGCGGCAAAGAATTCGGCGTAGCCGGTGCCCTCGTGTTCGGCGAGGCCGCCGTAGCCGCCGCCGGGGAAAATGAGGATTGAGGCGCCGGTGTCCTTGGCTTTGTCGGCGGCGTAAGGGGTGAGCGTGGGAATATCCTGGGGCCGCTGGCCGAGAGCACCGGGGGCGTCGCCCTCCCAGAGGCGGATGGGTCCGAGAATGAGCGCGTAAGGGGTGGGCGCGGCTGCGGCCGGAGCAGGTCGGTCGGCGGCGGGCAGGGTTGAAGCGAGGGCAAGGAGGAACGTGGTGGGGAGGAAGAGGGACAAGCGCATGGAGTCGGAGGGCAAGGGAGTGGACGTCTAAACGCGAGGAGTGGACAGGTTTCGCTGTAGTTTGGGAATACGAAAAAAATAAGGCCCCGAGAGCTTTCGGTCTCGTTGCAAAATCAGGGGGTGGGTGTGCGCCACACGCTCTTTCCCCTTCGTGCACGCTTGGGCGCGATGCCCTGGCGCGCTTGCTCTCGCGGGCGGGTGAATTCGCCGGTGGCTGGCCGGAGAGCGTGTGGTTCGTCATGGGAATTATATGACGGCATGAAGATTGCGAGGAGCCGGGAGCAGGGGGCGGCACTGCGGCTCGGGATGCACGCAAGAGCTACACAGCAAGAGCCACGCCGCCTTCGCCAAGGAGTGCGAGGCACGGATGGCCCTCTGGAGTTATAGTGTTCGCCTGACAATGGCCTCATTTCCCCCGAGGGTTTCCGCTGCGATGCCGAGCATCGCGCGCGTGATGAATATCACCCCGTTCCGTGTAACTCGAAGGGGGGAACTTGCCCGCACGTGTCTTCGAATCTACGCGCCATGATTTCGAGCGTCCGGCGATGGGGGGGTGTCCAGAAATGGAGATTTCGCCCGGGCGCGCGGGCTAGTCAAAAAGTGAACACGCGGATGCGCGTGCCGATTGTCTTTACGATTGAGGACGCGATCGACTGGCGGTCGCGCCGGCGCTCGCTCAAAGGTGACGGATGATCGCGTCGGCCATCGCTTGGGTGCCCACGGAGGGTTTCCCGAAAGCGATGTCGCCCGTGCGCGTCCCACCGGTGACGGCGGCGCGCACGGCGGCTTCGATGCGCGTGGCGACGGCGTCGAGGCCAAAGCTGAAGCGAAGCATCAAAGCGACGGAGAGGATTTGCGCGCAGGGATTGGCGATACCTTTGCCCGCGATGTCGGGGGCGGTGCCGCCGGCGGGTTCGTAGAGACCGAAGGGGAGGCCGAGGGAATTTTTTCCCGCGCCGAGGGAGGCGGAGGAGAGCATTCCGAGTGAGCCGCAGATGACGGCCATCTCGTCGGAGAGGATGTCGCCGAACATGTTTTCCGTTACAAACACGTCGAACTGGTTGGGATCGCGCGCGAGCTGCATTGCGGCGTTGTCGACGTACATGTGACTGAGCGCGATGTCGGGGGCGTGGGCGGCCATGTAGTCGGTGACGGTCTTGCGCCAGAGGACGGAGGTCTCGAGGACGTTGGCTTTGTCGACGGAGCAGAGTTTTTTCTTGCGGGCGCGGG
>Ga0209550_10002085_pt1 | contig 19278 bp, 14 predicted proteins | sample LauGreSuBDMM15SN_2_FD_187567 | JGI IMG/M metagenome (GOLD analysis project Ga0209550, IMG submission 187567) | Freshwater lake microbial communities from Lake Michigan, USA - Su13.BD.MM15.SN (SPAdes) (version 5) | ecosystem: Environmental > Aquatic > Freshwater > Lake | place: Lake Michigan...
CTAACTCCGCCACATGTTCTGGCGTAGGCATAACCAAAGGAGCCCGAACGTCACCCGCACTTCTACCTATAATTTTGGCACCTGCTTTAATTAAACTGACAGCATAACCATTCTTTTTTCCCCTTAAACGCACCAAAGGAATATAAAACTTCTGAGTAATTTCTTTTACAAGTTCTTTATCACCCGCCCGCAAAGCTTTGTAAAATTTAATGGCTAATTCTGGGACAAAATTAAAAGCTGCAGAAGAATAGGTATTTACACCAATAGACAAATAGGCTTCCGAAATAATTTCAGCCGTTGGAACACCTCCAATATAGGAAAGACGATTTCCAACCGTTTTAATGATATCATTCAGATCTTGCATATTTCCAGTACCATCTTTTAATCCAATCAAATTTGGACAAGCATCAGCTAATTTTTTAATAAATTCAGCTGATAAAATACCATTTCCACGATTGTAGTAAATAACAGGCAGAGAGGTATTGCTAATGATTGTTTTTGCATATTCAAAAACCCCATCCTGCGGACATTCTGTTAAATAGGGAGGAAAAAATAGAAGGGCGTCTATACCCGCATTTTCCGCCATTTTTGCAAATGAAATGGCTTCGGGGATACTTCTTCCAACACTTGAAATAACAGGAACACGCCCAGCCGTTGTTTCTACTGAAACTTTAATAATTTTCTCATATTCTGCAGCAGACAAAGAAAAAAACTCGCCAGTTCCTCCTGCTACGAAAATAGAAGAAACATCGTTATTTACGAACCAATCGACCCGATTTGCAAAGGAATCGGCACTAAATACTCCTTTTTCATCAAAATCGGTGACTGGAAATGACAATAAGCCGTCTTCGAGGGCTGATTTGATTTTTGATAATTCCATAATTATTTTAGGATTTACATTTATTTATTTTCAATTAGACCCTTCATCCGATAACGCTTGAAGCATCGCTTTAATATAGCCATAACAAAAGGAGAAGGCCTGGTCTTGAGAACCTTCTGCATGATGATAAGGCACATGATCGGGCATTATCATTCCATCAAAACCAACATCACGCAAGGCACGAATCACCTGAAAGAAATTCATTTCGCCGTTATCGGGATAAACCTCCATAAAATTATTATAAGCACCTTTTATATTGCGCAGGTGAACATTAAAAATTTGTTTACGCTCCCCAAAATATTTTATGATTGGGAAAATTTCATTTTTGGGATCTTTTAAACCTTCCGCAATGGAACCTATACAAAAATTAAAGCCATGATAAGGGCTTTTGGAAAGATTAGCAAAACGTTTCATTCCCTCGAAAACGTCTGGACTGTTCCAACGCATGATACCTCTGTATGGCGCTGGAACAGGAGGATCTGCAATATGATTGGCCAATTTTACCTTATATTCTTCTGCAACTGGCAAACAACGCTCCAGCATATAACTGATACGTTCGAATATTTGATCTATAGAAACATCGCCTGCAATCGTTTTCGGTTGTTCCCTTTTTAGGGCCTCTGCATAATTCCATGTTGAATATTCTGCATTTCCCCTTTTCGCATCCAACGTTTTACCTGTTCTTAAAACGGGCAAAATAGTGGTATTATAATTCAAAACTTTAATGCCTGATTTACTCGCCACTTGTATCATTTGTTGTAGCATTTCAATTTCACGATCTCGTTCTGGATTTTTACCCAACATGATATTTGGTAAAAGTTGTTTATCAATACCCGCAGAAGTAAGCGGCCAGTGATAGGCATCGAGACTAATACCATATTTTTCACAAGCATCCCGTTTGGCCAGGGAATCTTCTAAATCCCATCCTTTACCTTCTACAAATTTGGGCATTCCACCATCAATATTAAAAATTCCATGACGGGCTTTAAACTCCAGATTTTCAACAGTAGTGCCGCCTGACTGACAGCCTGCTTTCATCAAAATCTTTTGTTTAGGTAAATTTAGACCCTTATCAGTATTTGCCGCCTTACTTTGATTAGTGCTAAAAACAGACGGTAAGATAGCACCTAACGTCATGGTTTTGAGTACATTCCTACGTTTCATAACATATAAAATTTAATTATGAATAAAATGGTTTTCATTAAAAAACTTCGTTTTTGAAGTTATGCCATGGGATAAAAATGAGCTGCAATCATGGTTATGACAAGCCCAGATAATCCCATAATGGTTTGCATTGGAGCAATGGTTTTCATCGCTTCCTGTTCCGTGAGATTACTCGTTTTACACATTATCCAAAAACCTGCGTCATTCATCCAGGGAATTAATTTCGCACCTGCACCAATGGCTAAACACAGGTAAACAGGATGGAAACCCAAATTTGCATTTTGAGCCATCCCCGATAAAATACCTGCGGAGGTAATTAAGGCTACAGTTGCTGAGCCTTGTGCCGTTCTAACAATCGCAGTAATGAAAAAAGCGAGAGGGATTAAAGCCATTTGATAGTCCTTTGTCATATCAGCAATGCGACTACTAATCCCTGTTTGCTGTAACATTCCTCCAAATGCACCGCCAGCTGCGGTTATCAAAATAATGCCTCCACCTGTCATCAATGCATTTTGAGTAAATGCTGTCATGGCAGATTTATCGCTCTTTTTTTGATAAGCTAAAACTAAAAGGGCGAATACGGCACCCGTGAAAAGGGCAATATTTTTATCTCCAAAGAATAAGACAACTTCCAGCATACTATTTAAAAAACCAGAAGAGGTTAAAGGACCATCAGATGTATGAAACGCTTCAACAGCAGAACGGATACATATTGTCACCAAAGGAAAAACAGCCGGTAAAAGGGCAAATCCTAAGGCAGGTAAATCTTTGTCGCTTTTATTGGCAATAGCAGCAATATCTTCGAGCCGGGCGTCTGGTGCATCTCTTAAAGTAATTGACGTTCTCCTGTTAAGCCATTTTGCGACAAAATAACCAACCGTAATGGTACATAAACCTAAAAGCGTTCCACAAATCATCATTAATCCAATAGGAACATTTAAGGCACCGACCAAAAATAAAGGTCCGGGAGATGGCGGTACAAATGAATTTGCCATAACTCCTCCTGCAATAACCGATAAAGCAAGCAGTAAATAGTTTTTTCCTATCCGCATACTCATCGCTTTAGCTAATGGCATCATTAAGAAAATAACGGTATCTACAAAAACAGGAATAGTTAAGAAGAAACTGCTTAAAATAAAACCAACAGCTGCATTTTTTTCTCCTGTTATTTTTAACATAGCCCTGATTATTTTTTCTGCTGAACCACTATCAAGCATAGATTTACCAATAATGGCGGCCATAGCAATCAGAATACCAATTTTAGCACAAGTATTCCCAAATTCCGTACCTATCCGTTCCCCTATACTTTTTTGAGATAACTTCAAAGCTTCAGCTGCTGCTGTTCCTTTTGCCAGATAAAACTGTTCAACAGCTATCACTGGGGTTAATAATGCTACTGCAACGGCTGCTAACAACAGGGCTAAAAATGGGTGTAATTTTAATCCAATAATTCCACCTACTACAATTACGATACCGACTAATAAAATAAGAATTGGGTCTGTCATTTTAGATTTTCGTTTTGGGATTTTTAGATTTTTGTAAGTCAATGAATAAACTCAGCCTCATATTATCAGGTAAAATCAGTTCATTATCCTTGCATCATTCAAAAATCATTTAGATTAACAATGGGTTTTAGGTTAAAAAGCATCTTTTTGCCTTTCTTTTCAATCCTTTAGATATTTAATAAAACAGGAACAAAATCACCTACCGGTTTTTTAAATTCTTCTTTTCTAAAGGCTTGCATAGTCAAATCAATGAAATATTACCAGCGAACCGGTTTAAATTTCCAATTCGGTATTTTTTTCTGCATTTCAGGCTCATCATCCCGTTTTGTCAACCCGCAACGTAGATAATTTTGATGTAACTGTGCTAAAGCCTGTCTGTCGAGTTCAACACCAAGTCCAGGACCACTTGGAACCGCTACAGACCCTTCTTCAAATTTGAAACGCCCCCCTTCAATCACCTCATCTGATTGCCAGGGATAATGGGTATCCAAAGCATATTTTAAATTTGGAATAGCTGCCCCAAGATGCATCATTGCGGCCAGAGAAATGCCTAAATGACTATTGGAATGCATGGATAAATCCCGACCGAAAGTGGCACAAACGGTTGTCAATTCCATGGAAGACCTTAGGCCTCCCCAAAAATGGTGGTCACTTAAAATGATATCTTCCGCGCCAATCCTGATACTCCCTGGAATATCCTGAAAGGAGGTCGTACACATGTTAGTAGCTAAAGGTGTTTTCAATGCTTTTCTTACTTTAGCCATATTTTTTTGCCCCCTGGTAGGATCTTCCAGATATTCCAATATCCCTTCCATTTCTTTACCATATTTAATGGAGGTACTTACCTTCCACAAAGCATTTGGATCAAGTCGCAAAGGAACATCTGATCCAAAAGCTTTATGCAAAGCAAAAATGGTATCAACTTCAACCCGGGGGCTAAAAACACCCCCTTTCAGTTTAATTGATTTAAATCCAAACTCATTGCACATCGCTTCTGCCTGTACGACCATTTCCTGAGGTGTCAATGCAGCTGCTTGCCGGGCAACTGCCCATCCGGAGGCATTTGGGTCGAGATCAAATTCATAGAGGCCACCCGCACCTTCATATTTGTAGAACAAATAAGCAGAAAAGGGAACCATTTCTCTACGTTTACCACCTAATAGATCCACAATGGGACGATTAACTATTTTACCGATAATGTCCATGCAGGCTACCTCGATGGAACTAAATACATGCACCACCGTCCGTTGATCCCAGGGAGTGAATCCTCGGTCTGCAGGTTTTTCCATTCCAAATTCCGCTTGTAAAAGATCTTTGATATGATTAAGCTGAAAAGGATCTTGTCCAATGATCAAACGTTTACTGCGTTCCAGGGCCTTGTCAATGTCTATATTACCCGGAATTTCACTAATACCGACAATATTATCATCGGTCACTAGCTCCACAACAGTCCTTAAGGCGTAAGGAGCATGTAGTCCTGCAGCATTAAGTAAAGGTGGATCCACTACAGCAATGGGTGTGATGTTAAATTCCTTAATTCTGGGCCCCTTCTGGTTTGGTATAATTATCATTAACGTTAAAATAAGTTGATTCTAAAAGGTATGTAAAAACGCTTCATCGTCAATTGAGGGACTTCTTTTTATTTTTTGTCCCACCAAACGCGTGTGTCCATAACATTTGGACCCTGTTTAGCTATTGCGGCTTCTACATTCTTTTTATTCACATTTAATTCTGCATCCGTATAGGTTAACCTCCGAATAAAGGACTCCGTTTTAAGATCTTTTCCTGGGAAATTATTAGGTGATAAAACAGGAAAATCACTACGGCGGAAATTTGCCCATGCTTCAGGCCCATTTAGAAAAGAGGCAATCCAATATTGGGTATTAATCTGTTCCAGTTCCTTTCCAGCCGTCAAAGTATTGGCCGAAATAAAAGCAGTTATGGACGCAGCAGGTATCGTTGAACTTGTTCCATAAGCTGCATATTGTTCCATATTGGCTCTAATTCCATTTGTATATAATGCTTTAGCGTCTCCAGTTGTCCAGCCTCTAATTACTGCTTCAGCCAGTAATAATTGCGTTTGAGCATGAGTTATAATAAAACTTGGCGCATTAAGGCCTGCCATTCGGTTCCTGTCAAGTTGGCTATAATCCCATAAACTTTGTAAACCACTCGCTCTTGCAACGGGGGTTATTGTCGTATTATCAAATCCTTGAGGAGCCCCGATTTGAACAGAAGTATCTCTGTTTGCTCTGGTCTCAACTTGTTGAGCACCACTGGTTGCACCCACATAACGTACTGCTATTGCCGCAAGGCGAGGGTCTTTGTTGGCTCTGAGGTGTTTTACAAAATCATCTGACAAATAGAAGAAGGCCGATTGTCCTCCATTTAGCTGAGCCCCTACAGGATTAGCATAATTAGCATTATGAATCAGTATGGCATTATCACTGTTAGCAGTCATTAATCCACCTGAAACCGCTTTTTTTACAAATTCAGAAGCTCTGGCAGGGTTCACTTTTGACAATCTCATTGCGGCACGCAGCAAAAGTGAATTACCCAATCTCCTCCATTTAACAATATCCCCAGCATATAAGACATCATTGGTAACTCTTGGTTTTGTTGCATCCAAGGCTATTGAGGCCTTTTCCAGTTCATTTAACAAATCTGTGTAAATGGCTTCCTGTGAATCATAAATGGGTGCTGAAATACCCTTTAAAAAATTTTGACCTGCCTCTGTATAAGGCACATCACCGTAGGAATCAGTCAAAACCATAAAAGCATGTGCTTTCCATATACGGATCATATTATACAAATTGGAACGAGCAGGAACATCCTGAGCCTGGGCCATAGCGTCAACTAATCCTTTGATAACAGATTGATAATAACGATCCCAGTTTGATGAAGACAGACTCCTATTGTCTTGATTGAAATTTGCACCTGCTCCAGAACCTGTAAATGGAGTTATCATCTGTTTAACTATGGTTGTTTCATAATTAAGATTATTATAAACGGGGGCACTGTTAACAATGGCAAAATTAAGTTGTAATGCAGGATCAATCTTTGTTAAAGCCGTTGGATTGATATTCATTTCATCGAAACCTTTGTCACAGGAAGTGGCAAAAAGATAACATGCAATAATGAGAAAATAGGGTGTTATATTTTTCATTTTTATTGTTTTTCGTCTGTTTGTTTTTAAAAAAAAGAGGAGATCAGGGTTAAAATTTAACATTCAAATTTATCCCTATGTTACGGGTTACAGGTAAACCAGTGGCTTCTAAGCCAACCAGATTATCAGAAGGGAAACCAAATTGCTCAGGATGAATATTATCGACCCATTTTTTCAACACAGCAATGTTGTTAGCCACAATACTTAATTTTGCACCTTTAATAAATTTAACGTTTTTAACTAATTTGCTAAAATTATATCCAAATGTAATTTGGCGTAATTGCCAAAGTCCGGCATTAGCCACAAATTCTTCGGCTATATTTGATGCTCTGACCGTTTCATAAAATGCTTGAACCCCTGACTTTACATTGTTAACTTCACCTTTGCTATTTACACCATCGCCAATAACAAAATTTTCAGCTCTTCCAACCAGCGTACCTTTATGTAAACCGTGCCTCCAGGCATTAAAATTAGTCCCAGAAATCATTTTATGACCTAATTTAAAATCAATTAAAACGGAAAGGTCAAAATTTTTGTAATTGAAAATATTGGTAAAACCGCCTACATAAATAGGTACAGCACTTCCAAAAGCTACCTGAGTGGCAGTTCTTAAAGGTCGACCATTTCCAGCGTCAAAAATCTGTTTACCTGAGGCATCCCGGAGATAACCAAAACCGTATAGCTGCCCAAGTGGTTTCCCAACTACCTGACGTAACTCGCCTGTGAATTCTCCCGTTCCTACCGTAATTTCAGTCAATCCACCTAGGTCTAACACTTCGGATTTATTGTAAGCAAAATTGAAAACAGAATTCCATTTGAAATTTGTAGTATTCACAGCATCTACATCTAATAATATTTCAACACCCTGGTTTCTGCTTTCTCCAACATTAACCAATTCTGTTAAAAATCCACCCGCATTGGATGCTTGTTTACGTAATATCTGATCAGAAGAAAGTTTGTCGTAATAAGATATATCAATGCCTAAACGATAATCAAATAATTTCAATTCTAATCCTGCTTCTTTCTCGGAAACCCGCATAGGACGTAAATTGGCATTCGGTACAACAGATCCTGCAATACTTCCCAATGGTGAGGTACCAAATAATTGGGTATTAATGTTATAAAACAAGTTATTTGAATATGGCTGCACATCTGTATCACTTCCCACTTCAGCATAAGCAGCTCTAATCTTGGCAAAACTCAGCCAATTGGGTAAATGGTCTCTGAGAGCTTGAGATAATACATAGCTTACGGTTACCGATGGGTATAGAATGCTTCTATTGGCCGGAGACAGGGTTGAAAACCAATCATTTCGAGCCGTTCCATTTATAAATAATACATCATTATAAGATACTTCTGCCGATCCATACAGTGAATTTACCTGGCGTTCTGAAAAATCATAAACGGGATCTTTTGCACGTCCATTACTCAATGAATATAAATCACGGACAAAAAAGTCTTGTACCAGAACATTATGACGACTTATTTTACGGTACATTTGATTACCCCCAGCTGAAACATTCACCCCGACTTTGCCGAAATTTTTATTTGCTCCAATTAAAAAATCAGCATTTAATTCTCTGACCGTTCTGGAATCCTGTACATATTGACCGTTGACAAAACCCGCCGGAGCTGCTACTTGCCGCTGCGTTCCTGTTGGCAAGTTATATTCTTGTTCTCTGGCATAATAATCTTGACCTACACGAGCCTGAACAAATAACCAGTCTGTTATATTATAACGACTCGTTAGATTTCCAAAAATACGGTCATTAGCTATTCTGTCAAATCTTTTAAGGGCAAAATAAGGATTCGTCCTGTTGGTGAAACGAGACCAAACTGTTTCATTTCCATTTTCATCCGAAGCATTTTCTCTTAATAAAGAAAGCGGCATGGAGTTAGCCATGCTAAAAATAATAACAGGACTGAAATCCTGTTCAGCGATATTAGGCGGATTTATACGGTTTTCATTAGAATAATTTATATTTCCAGAGAATACTAATTTTTTAGCAAACGTCTGACTGAATCCTAAATTGACTGTTTTACGATTATAGCCAGAACCCTCTAAAATCGAAGTATTCCCCAATTGAGAACCTGAAAGACTGAAACCTCCGTTCTGACCACCAGATGAAATGGTTAAGGTATTCGTTAAGGTACTGCCTATCCTGTAAAACTGGTTGATAATTCCTCTTTGAGGTTCGTATGGAGCTGTTATATTATTAAATAAAGTATGAGTCATACCTGGCTGAAACTTTTCCCCAAAACTCCACTGTCCTGATGTTGGAAAGGCCGTTGTAGGTCGAAGTCCGTTTTCCCCTTGACCATATTCATACTGATAATCAGTATAATCCAAAGGTTTTTCATTCGTATAATTGGCGTTATAAGTTATGCTTACCCCTTGTCCTTTTGCCCCAGATTTGGTTGTAATCATAATTACCCCATCCTTAGCCCTGGAGCCATAAAGAGCAGAAGCCGCAGCTCCTTTCAACACGGTCATATTTTCAATATCATCAGGATTTATACTACTCAGACCATCTCCACCATCAGACGTTCTGTTCGATCCTCGTTCTGAAACATCACCCCTTGCGCCATTATTTGTGTTATCAATAGGAACGCCATTCACAACAATCAAAGGAGAATTATTACCACCAAAGGAAGACTGCCCCCTGATACGAATTTTACTTGTTCCTGCCGCACCTGATCCCATGGAGGTGATATTCACACCTGCCATTTTTCCCTGTAAGGCATTCATAAAATTAACACTGCGATTCACTGAAACATCCTCTCCTCCTATAGTTGCAGTCGCATAACCTAAACTCTTGGATTGTTTTTTAACCCCCAGAGCAGTAACTACCACCTCTTCCAGCTCCCTGCCTTCTTTAAGTTGAACATTAATGGTATTTCGGCCATCTATGGGAATGGTCTGGGTTTGATAGCCAATAAAACTGACAACCAGATTGCCCTTCGCTTCATTGTCCTCTAATTCCAGGGAAAATTTTCCGTCTAAATCTGTAGAAACCCCTTTAGAGGTTCCTTCTAACATGACCGTTGCTCCAATAAGAGGTTCCTTATTCTCGTCTGTGATTAGGCCCGAAATCGTAAAAACGGGCGGACGAATCCTTATATTATTGTCTTTTTGCCTTTCTAATATGGAGAAACCCGTGACATTGGCATTTCTCAATCGACTGAGAATAATTTGCTGTGCATCGGCTTCATAAACAATACCTAATGGCTTAAGCATGTCTGATAATACTTCCGCCAATCTCCGATTGTTTGCCTCAACAGAAACCTTATTGGTAGGTTGAATTTCCCTGTGGTTATAAATAAACCGAGCCTTAGTTCGTTGCTCAATGGTTGATAAAACCGTTTTCAGGTTCTCATTCGTAAGCTTGATGGTCAGTTTTTCATCTAAAACTCCTTGACCATTGAGATTATTGGCATGGATCATTCCAGCAGTGGCCACCAAAACCAAAATTTGTGTAAATGTAATTTTCATCACTTTGAAAAGAAAATCTGTTTTCGTTTTCATACTATTGTAAGGTGTTTAGTTAATATTAAAATTGACTTTTCTTACAGATAGCAGAACTTTATTTCAGATACTCGTTTGATTACAACTTTTTAATAAAAAATATGAATCTTCTCTTTTACAACCGAAATTTACATAACAGAAAAATTATTTCAAGCATCCTTTACTATGAATAACAATTTGAGCATCTGTTTTTTCATAGCTGGAGTGGGTGATTTTGCAGATAAGGTCTAATTTTTTAAATAAGGATTCATCCGACAAATTTGCAGTTAGAAAACAATTCTCCATTACATGCCCATCATATATTACGGTAATTCCATATATTTTTTCTAAGATAGAAAACACCTCTGAAACAGGCTTTTCATCAAAAATAAAATCCTGGGGTGGAAGGTTAACTAAAACAACTGGCTGATCAACAATCGTTTTTAATAGGCGTTCCTCATTTGCTGAGTATGCTACCTTTTGATTTGGTGTCAAAATAACACCAATGGATTCATTGAATAAATTTTGTTTCGCCCGTTCCTGATCCTTTCTTGTATAAACGGATACTTTACCTGATTTCACTTCAACGAAAATGTCTTTATTTTTTGCAGCATTGACTAAAAAACTCGTGCCTAATACTTGCGTTGAAATATGATCTGTGTAAACCCAGAATGGTTTTTGTGGATTTTTAACCACATCAAAAAACGCCTTCCCGGCTAAATAAACTTCTCTTCTTGATTTCTCAAATTCCCGGGGATAACGCAAGATACTGTTAGGATATAAAACCACTATACTTCCATCGTTCAAGGTTATACTTTGGTTTACCTTATTTAAATTTCGTTTTTCAATAAATTCATTACTGGCATTGGAAAAAACAGGGGCAGTTTCAAATATTTTCTTTGGGACTCGAATTTTATTTGTGTTATAATACCAAATACCTGAACCAAAAACCAAGCATACTGCCACTGCAATCCGCCAAACAGGTCTTTTCCATACAGGTATAAATTTCTTTGGATGAACAGCTACCTCATCTGTAATCGTTTCTAAAGAAACCATATCTAAATCTGTATCTTTTTCTTCCAAAGCATATAAAAATGCTTTCGCCAATTGAATTTTTTGAGAAAAATCAGGATTTGCCATAAGCCAATCGTGCCAAAACTCCTCTGCTTGTTCATCCTTATGAAGAACCCAACGGCGAAACGAGGTGTCTTTTGAAAAGTCTTCAAAATTAAATTTGGTATAATCGATGTTACTCATTTTACTTTTTTACTAAAAGTCTTTTTTTTGTTATAATCCGTATTTAAACGCCTCCTGTTAACACTCGTTCATTAGATAGCCATTTTTATTATCAGATACTTGTTTTTAAAGATAAATTTTTAAGATAAAGCCAAATAAAATGGAAAAGTATTGCCAATTATCCTTGAAATTCTTGTAAGCTGACTGTAAATGATTGGAAACAGATTGTTCATTGACCCCCATGATCTCTGCTATTTCAGTCCTTTCAAGATTTTGATAAAACCTTAAATACAAAACTTCTCGCTGCCTTTTAGGTAATTTGTTTAATAATTCACTCACTTTCAAGGTCATTTCATTTAGACTATCTTGTTCAATCAAAAGCCATTCGTGTGAAAAATCAAACAATTCTGCTTCATTGTCCAAGTTATTTATAGTAGAATGATCCTCCATTCGTTGCCTTACTTTTTCACGCAATATTCGGCGACGTACAGAACTTAGCAAATAAGCATGAATACTATTGGGAGTAAGAATCGTATCGCGGTGTGTCCAGATTGAAATAAAAACATCTTGAACACAATCCTTCACAAAGGCTTCATCTTTGACAAATTTAAAACCATAATTAATCAATAAATTAAAATATAATTTAATAAGTTTACCTAAAGCTAACTCACTTCCTTGTTTCAACTGCTGCCAAAGTTGAACATCATTATTAGCATTAGAAGATTTAGGTAAAGACATTTAATATTTTTAAGAAAAATAAGCATTTTCCACTGAAAAGAAATTCTTTTCAGCGAAATAATCATTCGCTGGTCTATGATTGAAAAATAGCATTGAAAATGCCAAAAAACCATCTTCTAAATGATTTTTCTTTTTCTAAACCAGATAAATATAAACACCGAAATGAAAACCATCAAAAAAAGTGCTATGAAATAGCCATATTTCCATGTTAATTCAGGCATATTTTCAAAATTCATCCCGTAAATTCCAACAATGAAGGTCAGTGGAAGAAAAAAGGCAGAAAAAACAGTCAGCAGTTTAATAGTATCATTGGTTTTTTTTGAATTTACAGAATGATAACTATTCAATAGATTATTTGCATTTTCAAGTACTTCATCATATTTAAGAATCAATTGCAATAACCTATCCTTCAAATCTTGTAAGGCCGATTTGTTTTTTCGGCCAACTTCAAGTTGATCCATCACATTTTGGAAAATGATCAAAAGTTTTTTAGTGATCCGCGTTTGCATCTTCAAATAATAAAGATCCTCCATGGAGATTTTTGCATCATTTTTTAGAAAAATAGTGTTTTCAAATTCTTCAATCCGCTTATCAAATTCATTTAATGGCGGTTGATAGGTATGAAGCATCTTGTGAATGAGAAATAATAATAGGTCTTCAACCTGATCGAACTGTAAATTAAAGGAATCAATAAAATCAAACGGAATCCTATGAATGGTAATCAACTTTTTTTCATTATAAAAGAAGGCAATCTTACTCGAAAATTCAGTGATGGTTGTTGCCCTTTGCCCCATGCTCGAAGTAAATGCTCTTAAAATTAGAAATTGATAATTAGATTCTTTTTCAAATTTAGGCAAATGACCTGGTTCGAGACTATCTTTTATTTGATGAAAATCCAACTGGTATTTTTCAGCTATTTCCTCAAGTCCATCTTTGTTTGGATTACAAAAATCTGTCCATTCAAAGTTTTCAAAAGTTCTCGAAATAATCGGTGTCGAATCCATAGTAAATTTAAGGTATTAAATTAATTTATTCCTTTTTGAATGAAAATACTTAATATAGGCAACATTTTCTAATTCAACTTTTCCTTTATTTCCACTTCAGCATATTCCTGCCCCCATTCGTGAAGGGATCTGATGCTGGGCAATAATTTTTCGCCTTTGATGGTAAGTTCATATTCAACGGTAGGAGGAACTGTTGCAAATACCGTCCGTGTAATGATACCATTAGCTTCCAGATTCTTTAATTCTTTCACCAACATTCTGGTGTTTATTCCAGTAACGGTGCGTTCAATTTCCATAAATCGCAGTTTGCCTTTCGATAGATTATAAATGATAGGCATAGCCCATTTACCGCCAATAATATCTAACACATCTTTAATACTGCAACCCTTTTGAGATTTATTCCAATTATTATTTTCCATAACACATTGATTTTAAACATTACTTTACCCTGGGGTACTACTATACATAGATGTAACTACTTTCAAAAGTAAAGTATTAAGATTAGATTTGCAAATGAATTTAAAAACAACTAATATTATGAGTAAAAAATCGAGCAACCTCATTTACTGGGTACTGACAGGTTTGGTGTCCCTTATTTTTATTGGAAGTGCCTCCGGCAAATTTTTTCCCAATGAAGAAGCCTTAAAAATGGCAGCTAGTTTTGGTTTGGATGCAAAAACAAATACCATACTGGGAATTGTTGAATTACTAAGCTTAATTCTTTTTGTAATTCCCAGAACAGGAATCCCTGGGACCTTATTATTAGCAGCCTATATGGGCGGAGCTATTGCCACACATTTGGAACATGGGCAATCCATTATTGCACCTTGTGTCATCCAAACTTTCCTATTTCTGGTAGCCTTTTATCGATTTCCAGAACTGAGGACAAAATTATTAAACGCGTGAACAGAATACTCGTCATTCTTACCCTGGACATGGAAAACCTGCCAGGCAATTTTCAACAAATATTGCAACACGAGCGAGAGGTTGTGGCGCAATGGAAAAAAGAGGGCATTTTGGAACAATTATACTTAAGGCCAACTAAAAATGGGGCGGTGTTGATATTTAAAAACATTGATGAGGAAAAAGCAAATCAATGGATGACCACCCTACCTTTTTATCCCCTTAGAAAATCCATGGAGATATTTCCACTTATTAAGGATGCTGAGATATGAAGACAGTCTAAGTAAAGAAGGTTAAATAACGAAACATTATCCTGGAAACAGCTTATTGATCTTTTAATAAGAGGTAAATAAGCTGTTTCTGTGTTTTTTATATCTCATTCTTTCAAAAGAAAAATAGCGAAAATAAAAGAGAAGAAATATTTTATTCCATTTAGATAAAAGGGAACGACCAAACATTTTTGTTATGTGACCTATTCGTTTTTTTTACTTATTGAAATTGATTGGTTATTCTGAACCTATCTTCCATATCCTTATCATTTTTATGATATAGTTCAACGAAGGTAATTTTTTGTTCCTCAGGAAAGTAGGCATAAATTAATCTAAGACCTGAATTTACCCCTCTACCTTTTAGTGATTTACAAGCAATTTTTTTTATTTTTATAATACAGGTATCCACCACAAGATTATCAATACGAAAACTAAATGGAGGTCTTTCATCGGGTAGTATTTCCAAAACCTTTTTAACTACAATTAAATCTTCATACAGCGTTCTAAATTTTTTTAACAAGATTTTCAAGTCCTTTTTATATTCAGGTAATTCATCAAAGGTCATTTTTCTTCCATTTCATCTCCATAATTTCTAACTGAAAAGGGAGTTTCTCGGTAAAATGCTAATTCATAATGTATTTCTTCCCCTTCTTTTGTAGCAAGCCATGGCAAATCCTTATGAGCAAAGTCAGTTATGGCTAGTGCTGACCAATCACTCATTTGCTCTATTACTCTATCCATAGTTTCTTTTTCACTTGCTTTTAATTCAGTAAGATTGGCTTTCTGTAAAGGCAAATAGCGCACTAGTGAAGAATGATGATATGCTGTTTTTACCCGCTGCAATTGCCCGTTATCAATCATCTGTATAATAATTGCATCCAATTCTTGTGGAATAGGCCCATAAGGTAATTTAAGATATTTGGCACCTGTCAGATGTTCCTCGTATAATTCATAATAATTAAAGTCAGAGAAGTATAAAAGTTTATGTAGCACAGTTTCCCCAACATTTGGTTTACCCGCACAACGCTCAAGAATATATAACAATATATTTTTGAATTTCTGGACTTGAAGGGTAGGTTCAGAAATTCGTTCTCTTAATTTTTCTAACTTTTTATCATCATGCACCGGTATATCTTGCTCAACGCTGAAATCTTTAGCCATAAGATGATCTAAAGAAAACCTTAATGTTTGAGAAAGTTTTTGTAATTCAAAAATATCAACTCCTCTATTTCCTAATTCAATTTGAGCTAATGAAGATCTGGAAATTTTAACATTTTTTGCCAGCTCTTCTTGGGATAGTCCTCTCCTCTTGCGAAATTCGGCTAGCCGCTGACCTATTTGCTTTGGTAAAAAACTTTGGCTCATTCCTATTTTGTATTTATTTGTTTAACACAACCAATGTAAGCAATGTTTTATATTATAACAAATATTTGTTCTAAAATAAAACAATAGGCATACTTGAAAAAAAGGGATGAAAAACACATAAAACAGAACTTGCCTAAGTTTAAGGGTGTGAAAACAACTGGGAGTAACTGAAAACATTAATTTTTCATTGATTCAAATATCTATTATTTCTCATTCTTTCAAAGGAAAAAAGACTTTAGCCTGTTCGTATTTAAAATAGTTATTTCTTCAAAGATTTTTTTCTGCTATTCATCCTTTCCTCCCTTATTATTTCTATTAATTGTTTTGGTCCGATATCGTAATGCTGGTTAAAAACCTTGTAAAAAGTGACCACTCTACAGGAACCATAGCGTCTAAACCAAAGACATCATCTGTAATCCTTTAAATCCAATAAATCCTGATTCAAAACCAGGTGTTGTGGGTATAATATAAAATGGAAACCTATCGCGGAAAAGACGCGAAGCATCTCGTCTCTACAGTGCAATATAGAAATCTGATGATAGATGACGTGCCATTTTTCCGACAATAGGGGAATGCAACTGTATTATGATAGAGACGAATGCCATTCGCCCTTACATGGCATATAATATGATTTCCTTGTTTTCAACGATATGTACTTCCCGTCGGATTCGTTCTTCCCAGGATAATTCTACCGCGCTTTTCTTTTCGAGAAAAACCATATAGCCTGTTTTTTGGCCCAATCGGTCCAGGTATCGGGCTAATTGTTCAATACCCTCTGGTTCTGACCATTTGTCGTGGTGCATTTTTATCTCTATGGTTATTACCTGTGCTTTCCAAAAAATGACCAGATCTGTCCGCCCATTTCCCGCTGCCATCTCTCGTTCGATGCGTCCTCCACCATTAATAATACGTTGTAAAAAGGCCATCAACATCAATTGATGTCCTGCCTCCTTGTATTGAAATCTGTCAATCCATGATTCAGCATTGCGTCGATAAAATTTGGTGAATGCGTCTAGTAATTTGTCCATATCCAGCGTGCCGTCGGTATTTAAATACCAACTCGTCTGAGCTATATCCTGATTAATGCCAACGGAAAAGCCTATGGTCAGAATGCGGGTGATGATTTCTCTATATATTGGATTGGCAAATTGGATGGGATTCCCAGTAGTGATAATACCCAAATCGCGGCAATATCGGATAGCATCATCCGCCCCATCAAAAGCGGGGGAATCACCTGTGATGATACTCATGATAATGGTTCGAACTCGGGGATCATCTATCTTGTCAGCTAAGCTGTCCAGGTGAGTTTGACGTTGTTCTATGAGGCGCTCCTTGGCCTGTTCTATCAATTCCAAGGTGATTTCGAGGGAATAATCATTATTGAGAATCTCGCTTACTACCTCATTGGCCAGCGCATTAGTCAACCAGGGTTGTCCACCCGAATAGGAATATAACTTTTCTAAGACCTCTTTTGAAAAAACCTGACCAGTTTCCTGCGTATGTTGGTCCAGTAATCCACGTACTTCTTCCTTTGAAAACGCGGGCAGGAAAAAAGATTTTGCCTTTATATTAAAAGGCGACCCTGAACCTATCGACGGATTATCTGCCCGGGCCCGCATGCGAAAATCACGAATATCTCTGAGGCCAACTAACGCAACAGATTGAGGAAAATGATTGGGACGGGTCTGAAAGCCGTCTCGTAGTTGACGTAAGGTTGAAATGAGCACGTCGTCATAGAGTGCGTCCACCTCATCAAGCAATAAAACCAATGGTTTATCCAGTGTATCACACCAATCAGTAAGATAATTTCTTAGTAATAAATTACCTGGAGAATAACCATCTGGTTTAGGCGGTAAAGCATCTGGCGGTAAAAAAACTTTAGACGTCAAATACAAAGATTGTATAAAAACCTCATTTGCCGTTTCCACGGAGATACTGTTATAACCCGCAGATTCAAGCGAACATACCACAGAAACATAATTCCCTTCCTTATTCAAACGATGAGCCAAAGCGTGCAAGAAAGTAGTTTTACCCGTCTGTCTGGGCGCATGAATGAGAAAATATTGCTTCGAATTGATCAAATTCAATATATTATCATACATATTCCGAAACGGATCAACCATGTAGTGATCTTCTGCATTACATAACCCCGTGGTGTTAAAGAATTTTTTCATTATTTAAAGATACGCCTTTTTGGCGTAGGATGTTCGAAGATGGCGGGGCTCCGCCCACTTATGATTGCAGGACACAACGAGACAGTAATCCTCTATGAATCAACATTACACCCAATCCAAAAACGTCCTCTTTAATCCTCAAAATACTGTAAATCCTGATTCAAAATCAATTGTAGACAAATACAATTTCGAACAAATCTATCCATCAAAGTTTTGAGGGTTGCAAAAAGAGAAGTTAATTTTATAATATAAAACACCATAAAGACAAAAAGTAGTTTGTCTTTATGGTGTTTTACTGCTTGGGAAACAGCCTCTTTTATATAATTAAAATAAACTATCAAAAACCATCGCACTAATAACCCCCAAGCCTTATCCCAAATTTATTATATATTTAATCCTTTACACAACGGACGGAATAACCATATCCCTTATCCCAAGAGCGCCTATCTACATCATTACTTGAATCATACAATTCACGATATAAAGCTTTAGTGTTATCAACTGGATCTGAAGTTGAACTCCAAAAATAAGCATACCAAGGAAGATTACTATAACCATTGCCAAATGAACTTGCCCTCCGATAACCACCTGGCAAAGCGGTAAAGCAAGTTGAGTTATCAGTTCCTGGACTTTCTACACCCCAATGAGTGGTACCCTTCTCCTTTATTTTGCCACCAGCTATTAAACTTTGAGTACCATTAAGTATTGTAATTTCATTTATATCAATAAAACGAATTAAAGTAGTCCAATCAGCATCATTTGGAATATGCCAACCCACAGGACAAATATTTTTTGTCGAGGTTCCACCGGCTGTAATAATGCCAGCCGCAGCGTACCAATTATAAAGATAACCATAAGTTGAAACATAACCGGTTACTCCTGCGGCAACATATTCCGCGCGAGCTCCGTAGAATAATAAATGCCAACTTGCATTGGATGTTTCATCAGGAATAACAGTTGTTCCATCGTTATATTTGGTAACCTTTAAATTTTCTCTAGTCCATACTTGTGTTCCAACATTAACTGTATTGTAAACATTGCCATCTACATCTGTTACTGTTGAAGTACCACATGTAGAAGCAGGCGCAGTCACACACGGAACTCCAGGACAGTTCTCCAAGGCGGCCTTTTTCCACCTAACTTTAATTTCTTCTAGCTGAAAATTACGCATGTTATCAGACTTCATCTTTGTATCTATTGCTGCTGGAATTTGCGCTTTGAGTACCGACGAAGAAAGTAAAAAAAAGAGGATAGGAATTAGCCCTAATAAGCGTTTTTTTCTTTTCATTTTGTTTAGTGATTTATTAAAGCTCAAATATTTCACTAAATCATATTCATGCAGAGGAAAAAGGAATACTATTTCATCCTT
>Ga0209550_10002088_pt1 | contig 19269 bp, 18 predicted proteins | sample LauGreSuBDMM15SN_2_FD_187567 | JGI IMG/M metagenome (GOLD analysis project Ga0209550, IMG submission 187567) | Freshwater lake microbial communities from Lake Michigan, USA - Su13.BD.MM15.SN (SPAdes) (version 5) | ecosystem: Environmental > Aquatic > Freshwater > Lake | place: Lake Michigan...
GTTCGCATCATCCCCACCAGGGACGGTAGCTCAGTTGGTTAGAGCCCCGAACTCATAATTCGGTCGTCGTCGGTTCAAGTCCGACCCGTCCCACCACAGTCGTCCAACTAGTGCGCAATAGTTACTGCGCTCCCAGTTTTAATCGATTCCTCGCAAGCGATCGCAACACGTAGCGCTTCGCGAGCAGATTCAGGTGGACATGGGTTAGCAATTTTGCCTTCTGCAAATTGATAAAAAGCGGCAGTTTCTGCTGCAAAAGCTTCGCGAAATCTTTCGATAAATCCTTGATACCTAACGTCTGCAAAATTCAGCTGACCGTCTATGTCATGAATCGGCGTCTTGGAATTAAGGCCGACCGCAATTGAATCCTTGGATCCAAATATTTCAATTCGAACGTCATGTCCAACTGGATTGTGGCGAGTTCCAGTAACTGCAACTTGAACACCGCTGATAGTAGTTAAAGAGATAAGTGAAACATCAGCATCGTTATATTTGGCGTATTGCTTATGTTCGCGCACTGCTTGGGTGGCATAAACCTTAGAAATCTCACTTTGGGTAATCCACCTGATTAGATCAAAGTCATGAACGTGTAGATCTCGATAAATACCACCACTACCCTCAAGAAATTCGAGTGTGGAAGGCAAATGATCATGAGCATACATATGCATTGCATACAAAGTTCCAACTTCACCGCCGGCGACCACCTTGGTTGCTTTACTAAACTGCGGATCAAAACGTCGCTGAAAACCCACTTGTATCTGCGTTCCATACCTTTTGCAATCTTCGATGACCAAATCTGTATCTTCTACAGTCAGAGAAATTGGTTTTTCACAAAGAATTGGCTTACCTAGCGGAATTAGGTCATCCAATAATCCAATATGTGAATCTGTTGCCGTGGCAACTACATAAGCATCAAATTTAGATTTTTGAATATCGGAGATTTCACTGTGGCTAGAATTGAATTTGTCAGCTAGCGTCTTAGCGCCAGCAAGTGTTCGATTAAAGACGGTCACTTCTGCGCCAACTTTTACGAGATCTTCGGTGCGTATAGCCCCCATGCGTCCGGCGCCAATAACAGCAATTTTCATTTGGCGCTCGATCTCCCGCTTCCAAGTGGCTATGAACGCACTATATAGTTCGTATCAATAAATTAGAAGTTCTTTCGTATATAAACTTTGAAAAGGATTGTGAAATTCATGCAACTCGACCTGATTACCGTTGGTCGAATTAGCGTTGACCTCTTTGCTGAGCAGATCAATACATCTTTTAGTCAGCCGCAAACTTTTCACAAATCCATAGGTGGATCCCCTACTAATGTGGCAGTTGCTGCGGCAAAGTTGGGTCATAACAGCGCCATAGTTACCAAGGTGGGAGTCGATCCACTTGGGCAGTATGTTCTAAATAAATTAGGAGAATTTGGTGTTAAGACTGACTTCGTTAAAGTCGCTGAAAGCGGATTAACACCAGTAGTTCTTGCTTCACAAGATCCGCCTGAAGATCCAAAGATTATTTTTCATCGCCAGCCGCATGCACCTGACACCCAATTAGTTACTAGTGATATCGATTCTGAAACTTTGGAATCTGCCAAGATTTTCTGGGTGAGCGCTTGCGCACTCTCTAGCGGTGAGACTGCAAAGAGCGCCATCACTTGGCTTACACAACGCGGTCGTAAGTCAGAATCAATCATCGATTTGGATTACCGACCTTCGTTCTGGCCTAACGTTGAAGCAGCACGGGCTGCTGCACAAGAGGTGATTGCAATGTGCACAATTGCAATAGGAAATATTGCTGAGTGCCAAGTAGCACTTGGAATTTCTGATCCCCAAGAAGCCGCGACTGAACTTCTAAGGCGTGGAGTTCGGCTAGCAATTGTGAAGATGGGTGGAGATGGGGTTCTTCTTGCCACAGAAAATGAGCGCATCGTCATTGCTCCACTACCAATCAAATTAGTCTGTGGGCTAGGTGCCGGCGATGCTTTTGGTGGCGCGCTTGTGCATGGCTTACTTAGTGGATGGGATCTAAAACATATCGGGGAATTTGCCAACGCCGCTGGTGCCTATTTAGCATCTGAGTTAATGTGCTCCGATGCGATGCCAACTATTGAAGTTCTCAATAGCTTCATTGACACAGGAGGTAAGCGGTAATGAAGCTTGATCGCAAACGCTATCTCGAACTCATTGAAGCAAGGATAAATAGCCCGGCATCACTTCAAAAAGCCTTAAAGAATCGCGCGCGCAGAACCGTTGCAGGTAAAGACGGTAAATTGATGTTACTTGCCGCCGATCACACAGCACGCGGAATAATCGCAGCAGGCAATAATCCAACTGCAATTGCTGATCGATACATATTGCTAGATAAATTGTTAAGAGGGCTAAGCGTTCCAGGTGTGGATGGCGTAATGGCAAGTGCCGATATTTTAGAAGAGCTTGCTTGGCTAGGCGCCCTTGAGGAAAAGGTAGCGATTGGCACGATGAATCGCGGCGGAATTATCGGAGCAACCTGGGAACTAGATGATCGCTTAACTGCCTACGACGCCGAACATATAAAGAGTATGGGGCTAGATGGTGGAAAAACACTTTTGCGCATTGATGAGAGCGATCCTGGAGTAGCAAGAACTATTGAAATGGTTGCGCAAGTAACCACACAACTGGCAGATCTAGAACTAGTTTCGATGATCGAGCCACTTCCCTATATAAAGAACTCTGACGGTAGGGCAGTCCTGGATCCATCTGAAGAGAAGTTGATCAAAGTAGTTTCAATAGCATCTGGAATTGGCTCATCATCGGCATTTACCTGGTTAAAGATTCCAGCACCTGCCAATCCAGAAAAGGTTGCCGCAGCCACCAGTTGTCCAATTTTGTTATTGGGTGGAGACCCGGGAAGTAACTGGGAAGAAGTCTTTGCTAAGTGGGAAAAAGCCCTAACCGTTGCCAATATTCGCGGTCTTGTGCCAGGGCGCGCTTTACTATTTGGTGATGATTTAGAAGTAGAAGAAGCTGTTTTACGTGCTGCGCAAATGGTTAGAAGAGGATAAATTCATAATGAGTAATTGGTATAAGCCGGCCGGCACTCTAAAGACTGCAGAATGTGAAATCTCGCTTTCACCGAAAGACTCGGGCTGGGAATTTTGTGGTTTCTTTACCTATAACTTTGCCACCAAATCAGAATTTAGCGTTGAGTTAAATGATCGCGAAGGCGTTCTCCTGCCTCTGTCTTGCCAGAACATCTCAGTTTCAGTTGATGGGCAAGACTTCCATCTAAAGGGCAGAACTGGCGTATTTGCGGCAGTCTCAGATTGGATTTATCTTCCAGTTGGTTCGAAAGTTACCTTCTCAGGTTCTGCCGGAGAAATTGCGCTTTTGACTGCGCAGGCTAGTGAAATATTTCCAGTGTGCTACACGCCTGCAGATCAAGTAAGCGTTGAAGTTCGTGGATCAGGAAAAGCAACTCGGCAGGTAAACAACATAGCAACTGCCGATAGCTTTACTAAGTGCCATAACATTCTAGTTTGTGAAGTTCTTACTCCAGGTGGCAACCTCTCCTCTTGGCCACCACATCGCCACGATAAATTCCCGGGATGCCCGACAATTAACGAGGAGGTTTATTTCTTCCAGATCGGCAAGGAGGGCTCAGATCATGGTGATCCTGAAGGTGTTGGATTCTTCCACGTCTACACTGTTGACGAAAGTGTTGATGAAACCCTGACTATCTACGATCGAGATGTATACATAGTTCCCCATGGATATCACGGCCCATCTATTGCCGCACCTGAATATCCAATGTACTTTTTAAATGTGATGGCAGGACCAGCACCAGAGCGCAGCATGGCTTCATGTGATGATCCAGCGCACCACTGGATTAGAGATTCTTGGAACGAACAAGTGCAAGATCCCCGCTGTCCCATTACTTCAGCCCAAGGTAAGGTTAAAAAATGAAAAAAAATATTCGCATTGCAGTTCTAGGACTTGGCTGGATGGGACAGGCGCATTCGCGCTCAGCTCTGCGAATTCCGTCGCTATTTCCCAACCGTAGCTTTGATCCAATCCTTCAAGTCTGTGCTGATGTTGATCCTGCACGCCAGAAGAGCGCTGTTGCAGATTATGGCTTTGCGCGCGCTACTGGTGATTGGATGGAGGCAGCGACTGCAGATGATGTGGATGCTGTCTGGGTTACTGCGCCAAATATGTTGCACTTGCCAATGATTGAAGCAGCAACAAAGGCTGGCAAGGCGGTCTTTAGTGAAAAGCCAATTGGTGGAAAACCAGAACAAACTGTAAGGGCTTACCAGTTAGCAAAATCTGCAGGTGTTCCAACAGGTGTTGGCTATAACTATGTTTGGGCGCCACTTGTATTGCATGCTAAAAATTTAATTTCTAGTGGCGCACTCGGTGAGATAACTCATTACCGTGGCCGATTTTTAAGTATGTACGGTAGTGATGAACTTGGTCTGCTTACCTGGCGATTTAAATTAGCCGATGGTGGTTACGGGGTATCAAGTGACATCTTGAGCCATAGCGTCTCAATGGCGCAATTCTTAGTTGGTCCTATCGATGAAGTTGTAGGAATGCAAAACACCACAATTAAAGAGCGCCCTCTTCCAACGGGGAATGCTGGACATTATTCACGTGGTGCGGTTGGCGATCCAAAAGGTGTTGTCGAAAATGAAGATTTTGCTTCGATGCTGTGCACCTTTAGTAATGGCGCAACCGGAACCTTCGAGGTAAGTCGCACAGTGGTTGGGCCAGAAAGCCAAAATGCCTTTGAAATATATGGCACTAAAGGTTCACTAACTTGGAATTTCGAGAAGCTAAATGAGCTCCAATATTACGAGTTAGGTACTTCGCTCAATACCGGTTACACCACAATTTATGGTGGAGATCGCTTCCCTTTCCACGGCGCATTTGTCCCAGGACAGGCCAACGCCATTGGTTTTGAGGATCTAGTTGCTATTGAGGATTACTCATTTATGCAATCAATCGTTGAGGGTCAAAAATTTGGACAAAGTTTCAAAGAAGCAGTTGATGTCGTTAGCGTGCAGCAGGCGCTCATTAATTCTTGGACCTCGCGCACCTGGGAGAAAGTTAAAGATTTAAGTCTTTAAACCAATCCAAAGATTCTGGATTGGCAAGTGCGCCTAAATTTGCATTTGTAACCTTATTGATGGCATTTGCTACTGCAATTTCCACTAATTTATTGCTTTTAGTCCGTGGAAAATCTGGCGCTTGCATAATAAGAGATGGAACATGGCGCGGGCTGGCCTTCTGTTTTAAGGCTGATTTAATTTGATTAATCAGGCTTCCGCTAAGACGGGCACCATCAGATAACTTAACAAAGAGTATGACCCTGGAGTCACCTTCCCAGTTATGAGCTATTGCAAGTGATTCGACGATTTCGGCAAACTCTTCAGTAATACGATAAATCTCGGCGGTTCCTATGCGGACTCCTCCAGCATTTAGCGTGGCATCTGAGCGACCATGTATGACATATCCACCTTCTGCTGTCGCTTCTACAAAATCCCCATGCGTCCAAACGTCCGCAAATTTTTCAAAGTAAGCAGAACGAAATTTATTCTTATCCAGATCATCCCAAAAATACAGTGGAACTGAAGGAAAAGCGTTGCGGCAAACTAATTCACCTTTTGCTCCAACTACCGCGGGCTGGCCATCTTCAGCAAAAACTTGAACATCTAAGCCCAGCGCAGGTCCTTGAATCTGCCCGGCATAGACCGGCAGATTGGGAACTCCCAACATAAAACATCCACAAATATCAGTTCCGCCAGAGATTGAAGCTAGATGAATATTCGCTGAAACATTTTCATAAACGTACTCAAAGCCTTCGTGGCTAAGTGGTGATCCAGTTGATGCGATCGTTCGCAATTTGCTTAGCGCATGAGTATTTTTTGGTTGTAGCGATAACTTGCGGATCGAATCTATATATTTGGCAGAGACACCCAGGAAAGTAAGTTCGTTCTGCTCTGCAATATTAAATAATCTTTGTGGGTCAGGAAAGAGTGGATTTCCGTCAAATAACACGATGCTTGCACCAGTTCCAAGCCCCATGAAGAGCCAGTTCCACATCATCCAACCGCAGGTTGTGTAATAGAAAATATTATCTGTAGGCCTGATGTCTAGGTGATACTTCTGTTCACTCAATACCTTTAGAAGGACACCTGCTGCGCTGTGGACAATACATTTTGGCTTACCCGTTGTCCCAGATGAAAATAATATAAATCCTGGTCGATCAAATCCACCAGGAATAGACATTTCATGGCTCGGGTTGCAAGTTGCAATCCAATTGCTAAAGCTTAAATATGGTGAGCTCTGTGCGCCAATGGAAATGACCTTTTTAAGTGATGGAAGTTGCGAGACAATCTCAGCAATTTTTTGAGAGCACTTGATTTCTTTACCATTATATTGGTAATTAGTCGTGACCAGTAAAACTTTGGGTTGGATCTGTTCCAATCGATCTAATACGGTGGCCGTTCCGAAGTCAGCTGAAGTACTTGAAAATATAGCGCCAATCTTGAGTGTACCTAGTGCGAAAAATATAGTTTCAGCAACATTTGAAACTATAGCCGAGACGACATCACCTTCTTTTAATCCGATTTGTTGAAGACCAAAAGCTACTTGATTAGCGATATTGCGTACCTCACTACGCGAATACTCTTTCTTTACTCCTGATTCACTTATCTCAGTGATGATTATCTGCTCATCACTACCTTTTAGCAGAGTATCTGAAATATTTAACTGTGCATCAGGGAAAAACTCACTCCCTAGAAAACCGCTATCAGTGACTCCTTGAGCGCCTAGGTTGCCAATAACACCGTTATCTTCAAATACATAACGCCAAAAAAGCTCTGGATTTTCAATAGACCATTTGTGCAGGCTCTGAAAATCACTAACTTGGGCATACTTTTGTAGCGTTTCAATCGCCAAATTATCCGTAGATGAAGGAGACCACAACGCTCGTCCCATTACTTAGAAGCGATCCAGTTCCATTACCTTGCTCCAAGCAGCGATAAAGTCCTTAACAAACTTCTCTTTTGCATCATCGCTGGCATAAACCTCAGCAACTGCGCGAGAATTGCTCTGCAAAATTTTGAGGTCTAGCTGGTTAGGCCACCAGTCACGGTTGTACTTTGCCCCATCGTCTTGCTTAGCACCGGTATAAGGACAGGTTGCAGTTTCTTCCATGACATCCTCCAAAAATAAGTTACTTGGGCAAGAGTATCTAACGCTGAACTAAACGCCACCTGAGAAAATCTCAAAATATAAGAATTAATCCAATGTTTACGGGCGGCCCATGACCTCAAATGCGCGATCAAAAACTTGGGCAAATGCGATTGAGTCAGAATGTGGCATAAGCCAACCTTGCCCACCACGAATTCGACGTGACATGGAATCAGCCATCAATTGGTAAGGATCGCAAGCGGCAAAGTTTTCAACGGTGATCTTCCCATCAATCTCAATTTCAAGTGTGCTTGCCTTGTTATGTGAATTAAAGGCATCGTTGCCAGTTAGGCAGACGCGACCTTTACTACCAATTACATCGAAATAAAGAGTGAGCGGTGTATTCATAGATGTGAGGGCTTCGGCATGCGCACCACCAATATCAAATGAAGTTGTTACAGTTTCATCGCATCCACCTGGATGCCATTTAACTTCGGTTGCAATATTGCTAACCGGGGCAAAGTCCATCAACCAAATTGGCGCTGCAACAGAATATGGACCAAGATCATAAAGTCCACCACCACCTAGCTCGTGAATGGCGCGGATATTGCTTGGATCAAGTCCATCGTAGGTAAATGCGGTTCGAATATCTTTTACATCACCGATTAACCCTGAGTCAACGATTTCCTTCAGGCGGATAGTGCGGGGATGCCAACGATTCCAACTGGCCTCCAGAAAAATAAGTCCAGTCTCATTTGCTACAGCGATCGCTTCTTTTAATTGCGTAACATTCATGGCCGCTGGTTTTTCACAGAGCACATGCTTGCCAGCGCGCATCGCCTTAATCGACCATTCAATATGCAGTGAATTTGGAAGCGATATATAAATTGCTTCCACTTTTGGATCAGCAAGTAGCTCGTCATAATCTGTGTAAACCAGACCGGAAGGTGAAAGTGATTTGCCGCGTTTGGCATCTTTTGATCCAACCGCATAAATTTCGCCATCACTTGAATTTAGCAGCGCTGGATAGAGAGCCAACTTAGCAATGTGACCTGCACCGATAAATCCCCAACGTACTTTTTCCATGGCGGTGAGAGTACTTGCAAAATAAGTAAACTCCTATTTGCCGATCAAAAATAGTCATGAAAACCCAAAAATCATGGGGCAATTGTTGATCTACTCTTTTGAAGACAGAGAGTACTTCGACAATTCTTGGCGCTGTGAAGCCGGCAAAGCAATTTGAAGACCAAGAAATGAGTGCTAGCACTAAGGCAAACAAGAGAACCCAAGGTGAATGGAGTGGTAAAGCACTTTACAAAGTTAGGCGTGGTAGTAGTATCAAAAATTGCTGCAACTAGCGAATATATTTATAACTGAGCTAGTGCTAAGGATGCCCCTACTTTTGCTGCATCAATTTTAAATTTGTTTCTTAACTAACATGAAAAATCATTAAATAGGGTTATCCCCATTATTAGATTTAACATCTGTTTCGCAGCACGCACGTTACTTATCAGGGCTACCGTTGGACTGTGCCAAATTCAGCAACAGTACTTGTAGCAAGTGATGACGCATTTGAATTAGCAACTCTTAGCGCCTCACTTCGTTTGCATTCTATAAATGTTGTTGCGGAGGCACACACTGAAGAAATTGCAGAAAATCTTTATAAATTTTTATCTCCAAAAGTTGTTCTAATTGATTTGCAATTTGCTGGCGAAGAAGCGCTGGCACTAGTAAATAAATTTCGCAAAGTAAACCCTGCCCTTGGCATTGTCTTGATGACCGCATGTCCTGATCTCAGACTGCTTGGACTTTCGGAAAAGCAGATACCGGCTGGTTCTCAAGTAATCTTGAAGAAATCAGTAGCAGATTTGACGGTAGTAAGCCACGCAATCGCAAATTCGATTAAGTCAGTTTCTGAAAAGAAAAAGATGTCATGGATTGATAGTCATGGTTCACTTCATGAAAACGCATTCCAGTCAGTACTAACCGACTTCACCGATATACAAATGGAGACTTTCCGTTTGGTGGCCAGAGGGCTAAGTAACTCTGAGATTGCTAAGGTGCGTTTTGTCAGCGAGAAGTCTGTAGAACAGATAGTTGCTCGCATTGCACAACATTTAGGTATAACTCCTGACAGGAGCCGCAACTTGCGAGTTGTTTTAGCTGGCGAATACTTTAAGTGGATCGGCTCACCGCGCCACTAGCGCGAAGTAAATATCCCAACCCAGTAAAGTGTGTGCCATGAGCGCGCCATTGTCTTTGCCTGAAATTCGTGGTCGCTGGAACGATATTTTAGATCACCTAGAAAGCCATGATCGAGTTGCCTGGATTGCCTACTTCGATGCTCGTTTGGCTGATTTCGATGGCGTCACCTTAACCTTAGATTTTTCAGATGCGCGCAAATTTGCTGGTGGACATGAGTATTCGCCAACTAGAGAAAAGTTGGAGAATTCACTCAAGAGCTCAATTACTCATATTCTTGCAATTAGTATCAAGATAGAAGAGTTAGCATGAAAAAAGTCGTTACAATTTTGGCGCTAAGCCTTGCCATCCTTTCTCTGCAAACTGTTGCAACTAGCGGTGCTGTCTCCAAGTTAACAATGACCCTTAAGCAAACCCCGGGCGGCGCCGAACCAATCGTGACTTTATATGGCTCCCTAAAGCCCACTAAATCTGGTGTCAAAGTTTCGGTACAGATCCAATTAAATGGAAAATGGCAAGATACTCGTTTTACAACCAAGACTGCCAAGGTTGGAACCTGGCAAGTAATCGCTGTTGCAACCGCACTCGATGCCAAAGTCAAATATCGTGCAAAGGCAAAAGTTGGAAGTAGATACATTTACTCAAATATTCGAGAAATTACCGTTAGGGCAACTGCCGAAATTTCAAACGCCTCATCAGTTGCAATGGTGGATCAACTTGGACCTGGCGGCCGGATACATGGCGCTGATGTCAGCAGATGGCAACATCCCAATGGTGCTCCTATTGATTTCACAAAGATGCAGGCCGCTGGAATGCGATTTGTAATGATTAAGGCATCTGATACCCGAGATGATGCTGATGCCTTAGCTTTGAAATATGTGATTATGGATCGCTCCGCCGCTCAAGCCGCCGGTTTATATACGGGTTTCTATCACTATGCAGTATTGCCAAATGTTAAAACTGATGAGCAAGTAATTATTGATGCGCAAACACAAGCCCAGAAAGTGGTCTGGAGAATTGGCGCCCTAGGTGGATTTAACGAACGCGATCTACCTTACGCCCTAGACCTTGAAAATAACTGCGTCGCAGCATCTGGCAAGACATGCACACGTTATCTGCCAAAGGCGCAGATAACTCTATGGGCAAAAACTTTTCTAAAGCTTGTTAAAGAAAAGACTGGACGAACCCCAATTATTTATTCTTATCCAAGTTTTCTTGAAGGAGCCATGGTTCGTGATGATGAACTCCGTCAGTATCCACTTTGGCTGGCTCAATATGCAATCGATCCGGCAGATCCAATTGCTCAACCAGGTTTAAAGGAGGGTGGTTGCTATGTGCACTCTTGGACAACTGCCAATTGTTCTTCGCAATGGATTATTTGGCAGTACTCATCATGTGGGATTGCACCGAAGTATGGAGTTCCAGGCTCTCGTTTAGACCTAAATGTTTTTCGAGGAACTCCATCTTCATTTCTTAGTTTAATAAAAGGAGTTTGGGTCCCAGAGATTGTAGATCAAATGCCGAAGCAGGAACCCAGCTCTCTGACATATAAAAATATAAAGTTCTCAAGTGAGGATAAACCAGTTACCTTAGAAGTAGATGTGATTCGCCCAGATGGTCGACCTGTTGTAACAGGCACAGTTCGTTTTTATGTAAATTCTTTAACTCCGATAAATCCAAAACCTGTACAAACTGTTGTTCGATCAACTAGTGGATCATGGAAGCTAAGCGTTAAAGGAATTCCTGCAGGTTTGTGGGCCGGCCATATTGGATTTGTTGATGCGACCGGAACTCACGCAAATAGCAAAACTCCGATTGAATTTGCGATTGGTGAGGCAATGCAGGGATCACCAGCGCCGACTCCAAAACCTTCTGCCACGGCAACTAAGAAGGCAACGACAGATGGCTGCCGAAATCAAATAAAGAACTAAGTAATTTTGGGTAATAACCCTTAGAGTTGTCCATTATGAGCCAGAGCAAGAAGTTAAACGCCGATGTAACTCGTAGCGACTTATTGATGGCAGATGGCCGCACAATCCGTTATTACGATTCGCAAGGGCAAGTGCGCAACGCCGCAGATCAGCGCCCTAAGCAAGAGCAACCCGGAATCGGTGAATTGCGCCTTGATCCTTTGGTTAATGAATGGGTTGTTATGGCCGCCCACCGTCAAGGTCGCGTCTTCTTACCACCGAAAGAGCTCTGTCCGCTCTGTCCCACAAATGGCGAACTCTTAACTGAAATTCCTGATTCTAATTACGAAGTCGTAGTCTTTGATAACCGATCACCATCGCTGCGCAAACCAGAAGGTGATTGGGCGGCGCCAGATATGGTCGGAACCGAAACTGATTCGGGAACAGCTGCCGGAAAATGTGAAGTGATTTGTTTTACAGATAATCATGGTGGATCATTTGGCGAGCTGACTGCGCAGCGGGTTCGCGTACTGCTGGAGGCATGGTCTGATCGAGTTCGCGAACTATCTCTTGAGCCATATATCCATCACATCGCGCCATTTGAAAATCGTGGCGAAGAAGTTGGCGTGACGCTATTTCACCCGCATGGCCAGATATACGCATATTCATATCTACCACCGCGCGTTCAGAAGATGTTAGCCGTTGCCAAATTACATAAAGAAAACACAGGCCGCGTCTTATTCGATGATGTTGTTGCCCGTGAATTAAAAGATGAAGACCGCATCGTTGCTAAGAATGAACATTGGGTGGCTTTTGTTCCATACGCTGCTCGCTATCCCTTTGAAATTCACGTTGCGCCCCTTAAGCCAGTTGCTGATTTAGCAGGACTCTCCCCCGAACAATCTGATGCTTTTCCAGAAATCGCACTAGAAGTTATGCGCAGACTCGATGGTGTATTCGGAATTGCGATGGCCTACATCGCTACTTGGCACCAAGCACCTGTTCGTGAAGGTCGTGATTTGCTCCGCCTGCATTGGCAGATCACCAGCGTTCGTCGCGCACCTGGAAAGTTAAAGTACCTCGCCGGCAGCGAATCTGCGATGGGCGCATTTATTATGGATCTAAAACCAGAACAGTCTGCGGGTCAATTGCGGGATGTAGTTCTTTAAAATAATGTCGCTGGCAAATATATTTACCACTTTATTTTCGGGTAACCCAGAAATAGTTTGTGAAGCACCTGGGCGGGTAAATCTAATTGGCGAACACGTTGATTATTGCGATGGTTTTGTAATGCCCTTTGCGATTAGTGACCGCACCTATGCCGCGATCAAGCGGCGCCCTGACAGGAAAATCCGCATCTCATCCATGCAGCGACCTAATGAAATCTTTGAAACTTCCCTTGATGATCTGCAGCCAAGTGGGGAAGGTAATTGGGAGCGATATATCTGCGGTGTGATCTGGGCTTTCGGTGAAAGCATCACCAATGGTTTGGAGATTCTTGTGGATGGCCATGTCGCACTCGGTGCTGGACTGTCTTCCTCTGCGGCACTGGAATGTTCAGTTGCCTTTGGACTCAATCAATTATTTGAAACTGGATTATCACTTGCACAATTAGCCAAACTCGCACAACGTGCTGAAAATGATTTTGTTGGAATGCCATGCGGGATTATGGATCAATCAGTATCGCTAATGGCACAAGCGGGCAATGCCTTATTGCTTGACTGTCGCGATTTAAGTACAGAACAGATTCCACTTGATTTAGCCAGTGCGGGGATAGAACTATTGATAATTGATACTCAAGCACATCACGCTTTGGTTGATGGTGGCTATGCAGAAAGACGCGAATCTTGCGAATCAGCAGCAGCGAAATTAGGAATAAAAGCTTTACGTGATTGCTCAATAGCGATGTTAGAGAGCTCACGTGAAAAATTAACCGAACTTGAATACATGCGCGCAGAACATATTGTCAACGATATAGAACGAGTTCATGAATGTGTGGATCGCTTAAAGAATAATGATTTCATAGCCGTTGGAAATATTCTGACTAAGTCGCATGCTTCACTTCGTGATTTATTTGAAATTTCATGTCCAGAGCTAAACTTGGCAGTTGAAACTGCTTTGGCAAATAATTCACTCGGTGGCCGAATGATAGGTGGTGGATTTGGGGGAAGCGCTATCGCCCTATTTAAAGTGACAGATATTGATCAAGCAAAGCGCGCAATCGCTCTAGCTTTTAAAGATGCGGAATTTACTGAACCAAGGTTCTTTACTTCACTGCCAAGTGCGGGAGCAAAAGTTACAAATTAATCAAGTGGTGTTACGGAAATAACTTCTACTCCACCAATTGAACCAAGCACTTCAACTAAATCAGATGGATCAGCACCCGGCACGGCAACTGTTACTTCATCAAAGCCGCGGCCATCCTCAGATTTGAGAACTACCAGCCCGCGAATATCAGCACCTGCTGCGCCTATTGCTGATGCCAGAAGGCCAAGTGAGCCTGGACGATCAGGCAGAGATATATGTAATTTAAATAGCGCCATGGGTATAACGCTACCCCATCACTTGGGACAGATCTATTTCCGCGCAATTAAGCACACATTAATTAAACCGCTGGCGCTGTGCCCAGTGTGATCTTATAGGTCTTGCTCGAGCCATCAGGCAAAGTCATGACAACGGTTATAACTGAGCCTGGTGCATAAGAGCGAATCTTGACGATTGCCGCATCGCGATTTGAGATCTTTGCACCATCGATTGATTTAATAATTGAACCAACGACCACTCCCGCTTTTTCGGCACCTTCACCTGCAGTTAATTGAATAATCTTTGCTTGAGTATCAGCAGTAATATCATCAAAAATAACTCCCATTACTGGCCGAGTTGATTTTCCAGTTGCAATAATTTCATCAATTACACGTTTTGCTTCATTAATTGGAATTGAGAAGCCAAGTCCAATGCTTCCGCTGGTGCCTCCAGAAGTTAGCGTCGCAATAGCTGAGTTGACTCCAATGATTCGACCTCGTGCGTCCACGAGGGCGCCACCTGAATTGCCTGGGTTAATCGCCGCATCTGTCTGAATTGCATTTACATACGATGTTGAATCAGTTGTGCCTGCTGTAACCGGTCGGTTTAGTGCGGAAATAATTCCCTGTGTAACAGTATTAGCGAGTCCCAGAGGGGAGCCAATTGCAAGAACTTCATCGCCCACACTTACCTTTGAAGAATCACCAAGTGCAATCGCTGGCAAATTACCTTTCTTAACTAATAGAATAGCAACGTCATACAAGCGATCTCGACCCACAATAGTTGCAGCTATCTCTGAACCATCAGCAAATTCCACCATGATGGTGCCAGATGTGAGCGCACTTTCGATCACATGGTTATTGGTGATGATGTAACTAGAAGTTGTGTTGGTTTTGTATATAGAACCTGAACCAGTTCCACCACCAGTGGCAGTTCTTACTGAAATTGAAACTACCGACGGAGTAACCAGTGCGGATATTGATTTAGCATTTATGGAGTTGCTGCCAATTTCAATCGCTGTCTTGTTCACCGCGCAAGTGCCCGTTTTAGCCAAAGTCAGTGCTTGCGTGCGGTTATCAGCACAAACAATAACGCTGCTAACTGTTGAAATACTTGACGCTGTGGCCACGCCTCCAGCGATAAATATTCCAGCAAAAAATGCGGCGGTTACTTTCAGAGGTGTGCCTTTAAATTTCATGGTCTGATCATGCCTTTGTTTATTTAGAGTTTCCTGTGATCTACTTGAAAAGTTTATTAGGCTTCCACGATCCAGGCACCTTCTGTGGCTACCTTTATCTTAGAAAGCGCAGTATTTGTTGGACCGGTTACTACTTTTGCCTCATTAAAGGGGTCAAAGACTGCGCCATGGCAGGGACACTGTAAATTCTCTGCTGCTGAGTTAAATTGCACGGTACATCCTTGATGCGTACATACGGCTGAATAAGCGAAGATGCCGTTTTGGGTTCGAAATAGAACCGCAGGGGTTCCAGCTTTTGAGACAAAGCTGTGGGTTTGGCCAACTTTGAAGGCAGCGCCTTTAATAATATTTTTTGGACCCAATGGCGCTCCAGCGGCTGATTTAGGAAAGACTCTACCAAGGCCAGCGCCGGCGATTGCAATTGCTGCAACTGTTGATCCGCGAATGAAGCTGCGGCGATCTAACGAAACTTTACTTCGGCGCCGCGAACCATAAAGGAATAAGAAATAGCTCAACCATAAAATTGTGTATGCCGAATTACTGGCCAAGAAATAGGGTTTTACGTTCCAAGTGCTAGCCAGCCAGAGAGTCAACGACATCGCAAAACCACCGAAGGCTGCCCAAGTCGGCGCTATCCAAAGTAGCGTTGCCGCTCCAATTGCGAATTCGGTGAGCATAATAAATATGCCAATTTGCGTTGCATTTTCTAGTAATTTATTAAGAATGAATCCAATAGGGGAATTAACTGAATAAGCAGAAAGTTGAGTTCCTATAAATGAAGGCGCACCTGCTTTCAGAAATCCTGGATCACTTGCTTTATCAAAGCCTGCATATATCCAAGTCACACCGAGCCAGATGCGCATGATGCGCAACGGCCAGAGTTGATTGCGCCAAGATTGCTTGAGGTTCATAGGTGAAATTTAGACCCTTGCACTATAAATGGCTTGCTGGCTGCCCCACCTGGCCTCGATCCAGGGACATCCGAATTAACAGTTCGGCGCTCTACCAACTGAGCTATGGGGCAAAGATTTCACACGGGTCGTGCAGTCGCACACTCTAGCGCACGAGGTGCAGCGGGTCTAAATCGAGCGAAGTGCCAGGTCGTGCAGCCCGCGGCGCGTGGTTTCCAGGGCGACAAGGCCAGCGAATGCTTCACTATATTGCTGCTCATTTTCAACTGGATTTAAACGTTGCAAAGAGGATTTCAATTCGGCAATTGCACGCGAGATGGCGACCTCACGCAGCCTTGCAACAATACTTTCCACATAGTGACCAGTGACTTCGCCATCTGCGCGAATTGGTTCGACATTTAATTCAGTAAATAGTGATTGCATATTTTCATCAGCAATATGTGTAATCTCGATTGAACTCTGTTCGGGATGCTCACCAATCAGGTCACATAACTGACTATAGGCTGGATGCGTAAACGCATTTGCTTCGATCTCTGCCCAATTCGTGATTAAGGTAGGCATTTGTAATCGTGCTTTTAGCACCTCTCGCTCCAAGATTAATCGTGGCTCTTGTGGATTAGGGCGCCATTGCACATTAGCAATTGGTTCTTCAACTGTGGTGGAGTTATTTGTTTGTGGTTGCTTCTTAAGACCTTGATTAACTGCTGCGGTTACCAATTCCACTTCGATCCCAAGCCAACCTGCTAGCAGTCTGGAATATTCGGGGCGCAAAGATTTATCACGAATTTGAGCGACCAGTGGCGCAGTTGCATTAAGGGCATTGACTCGACCTTCTGCGCTATCTAACTTATGAAGTTTAAGTTCAGTGCGGATGGCAAATTCAAAGAGTGGAACCCGCTTTGCAATTAAATCTCGCAGCGCAAGATCACCTTTTTGCTGACGTAGATCGCAAGGATCTAGCCCATCTGGTTCAACTGCCACAAATGTCTGAGTAACAAATTTCTGGTCTTCACTAAATGCACGCAGCGCCGCTTTCTGCCCAGCTGCATCACCATCAAAGGTAAAGATAACTTCACCACGGAAAGCGTCATCATCCATCAATAACCTGCGAATGATTCGGATGTGGTCTGCGCCAAATGCAGTACCGCAAGTTGCAACTGCAGTTGTTATCCCAGCTAATTGCGCCGCCATCACATCTGTATATCCCTCAACAATTACAACTTGGCGCTTCTTAGCGATCTCTTTCTTGGCCATATCTAGGCCATATAAAACCTGACTCTTCTTATAGATTGGAGTCTCAGATGTATTTAAATACTTTGGACCTTGATCCTCTTCATCGCTAGCAAGTTTACGGGCACCAAAACCCACAACATCTCCTGAAATATCGCGGATCGGCCAAGTAAGTCGGTTGCGGAATTTATCAATAGGCCCACGTTGGCCCATCTTGGAAAGCCCGGCTATCTCTAACTCATCAATTGTGTAACCTTCGGCGCGCAGATACTTGGTAAGGCCATCCCATTCATCTGGTGCATAACCAACCCCGAATGTCTCACAGGCGCTCTTATCAAATCCACGTTTGGTCATTAACTCTCGCGCATGCGCTGCAGTTGGCGATGTATTTAACTGATCCTGATAAAACTTGGCAGCCAACGCATTTGCTGCGATTAGGCGTGAGCGGTTTCCGGCAGGTGCAGGTGTGAAGTTACCTTCTTCGTAACGCAATTGATAACCCAAGCGATCAGCCAAACGTTCAATAGTTTCAGTAAAACTTAAGTGATCCATCTTCATTACAAATGAAATTACATCTCCACTTGTCTGACATCCAAAGCAATGGAAGAAACCTTTACTTGGGGTTACGTGAAATGAGGGTGACTTTTCATCATGGAAAGGACAGAGACCTTTCTTCTGTCCCCCACCGGCAGACTTGAGTTGTACATAATCAGCGACAACTTCATCGATCGGAGAGCGTTCACGGATGTAGGTGACATCCTCTTCCTTAATACGGCCGCCGCTCATAGCCCCATGTTATCTGAGCGCACTTAGTCGAGCATGTAGGGCATATGCGCCTGGATCGGTCAGGCTGGCGATCTGATCGATAACGATACGCATTCGCTCAGTCTCATTTGTCGCCATCTGCCAATCTTTAGCGAAGATCGAATCCAAGTTTGTCGCGGCATGTTTATGTAACATCTCTACTAGCTCTTTAATCACAATTTGCTGCTTGGCATAGCGCTCTTGCGATACCGAAGCATTTATTAAGTAATGGCCAGCAATCGCTTTGAGAAAATCCACTTCCACTTTTTGTTCGCGAGGAATAACTAAATCTGCGGTGTAACGCAAGAGCGGTCCATCGCCATGCGACTTACGAGTTTCTAATTCAGCAGCTAGAACGAAGCGGCCAATCAATTGTGATGTGGAATCTTTCAAGCGAGCCAAAGAGCGGTGTGATCCATCGTAATAACGGGGCCAGCAAGAAAGTTGTTGCAGGCGCTCTAGAGCAGCGGCTGCTTCTTCTTTAGTTGCTGTGGATCCATAACCTGATTGCATTTCAGTGTGCAAAATATCAAAATCGCGTTCGAAGTTTTCTACCTTTACTTGGCCCACAAAGATGGCATCTTCTAAATCATGAACTGAATAAGCACAATCATCTGACCAATCCATGATCTGCGCTTCGATGCATTTACGATCATCAGGTGCACCCTGGCGCGTCCAATTAAAGATTTCTACATCATCATCATAGACACCAAATTTGCGCGGGTTGATTGCGCGCGGCCACGGATATTTTGTGCCAGCATCCAGCGATGCTCTAGTTAAATTAAGCCCAACAGATTTTCCATCAGCATCTACTGTCTTGGCTTCAATGCGTGTAAGCAGGCGAAAACTTTGCGCATTTCCCTCAAAGCCACCAAAATCCTTAGCAACTTCGGCAAGTGCTTCCTCACCATTGTGGCCAAATGGTGGATGACCTAAATCGTGAGAGAGACAAGCAGTTTCCATTAAATCTGGATCTGCTCCTAGTGATTCACCCAGTTCGCGCCCAATTTGTGCGCACTCAAGTGAATGTGAAAGTCGGGTACGTTGAAAATCATTTTCCCAAGGAACTGCGACTTGCGTCTTTGCTGCTAAGCGGCGTAAGGCTGCCGAATGAATAACTCGGGCGCGATCGCGCATAAATTCAGTGCGGCCAGCACGCTTGGCGGGTTCAAATAGAAAGCGCTCTTGATCGGCTTCACTGTAATTTTTTGCCGTACTCATAGCCCTACCCTAAATGATCGCTGATATGAATGCCGCGCCTGCCAAGGCTCACATATGACAGAAATGCCCCGGCTTCGCGTATTAAATAGCGTTTTCCAGAA